>Ga0153957_100541_pt1 | contig 12538 bp, 11 predicted proteins | sample TSFL041MetaG_FD_104745 | JGI IMG/M metagenome (GOLD analysis project Ga0153957, IMG submission 104745) | Attine ant fungus gardens microbial communities from Florida, USA - TSFL041 MetaG | ecosystem: Host-associated > Fungi > Mycelium > Unclassified | place: USA: Florida, Wekiwa Springs... | reverse complement strand
TCACACTCAACGTTATGAGAGAACGAAGAGAACTCGATGGAGTCTCTTGGTGGATTGTGCTACCTACTTATACACTTTTCTTATTTGTCTATGTATACGCTTAAGTAACTACCAAACCTTCCAAAAGATTCCATCATGTGACTTGTCATGTGACCAAGTCGTGTGACCTTCTTATCTTATCTTATCTCCCTTTTCTATTTTTAGAACCCTTCGTCTAGTCTGTCTGAGAATAGCTCTCGTTCTTCCCATCCCTCCAACCGTACTATCTTTGGTTCTGGCGGGCAATTTATAACAACCTTCTCGTACAAGGCTCATTGCGCAAAGTACCAAAAATGCAGAGGCCCTCACAAGATCGAAAACCACAGAGACTTCGCCTAGTGTTGTAAAGCTAACTTTAAGCTGAACCCACCACATCTAGAAACCAAACAAGGCAAACCATGCCCTCACACATTCAAATGTGTCAATTGCAAAGGCAACCACATGGCAGATGACACTAAATGTCCATTCTGGAAACATTGATTCAACCGGGAATGGCACTCAAAGAAAGCACAAGAAGCCAGAGAAATCAGGGCCAACTCAACTCGTCTGGCTGTAGGCGGCAAAAACAATTTATGATTAAGCACAACTTAAAAATCTTTTCGCAGAATGTAAGGAAAAACAAAACACTTACAGATATAATTTTAGAAACAAGAAAAAACATCTCAGACATTATTCTCATTCAAGAGCCTCCTCGAACCTTATTAAGACACATTCCCAGTCACACAAATCCTGAAGGCGATCCATTCTATGGAATGCCAAACCATCCGGACTGGTCATTATTTATACAAAATGATGACTGTATTGATAACTATCCTAGAGTCGCAACATACATCAACAGACGCATTTCAAGAATGAGGTTCTCCCTCAGGAAAGACCTCATAAACCATCGAGACATCAGTGTTATCGATTTCCACAATGGACAAAATGTCAACTTTATCATTAACGTCTACTCAGACAGCAATCAAACAGCCCTCAGAGTATTGCAAAATAATATAAGAAACATCAGAAACACAGTAATCATGACGGGCGACTTTAACATCAGAGACAGCGACTGGGATCCGAACATCCAATATCATTCCATTCATACAGAGGATCTCATGTTCATTGCTGACAGCCTAGACCTCGAACTTGCGACGCCTATAAACCCAGGCCCCACTAGATTTGCAGATAACCAACATGACACTAACTCTGTTCTAGACCTTGTGTTCATGAACCCGAACAATCCTGGTTTTAACAAACATATTCTCAACCCAGACATTCGCTTACCTTCAGACCACGTCCCACTCATTATAGAAGTAGGTATAAAAGAAGAAAACGTCAATATTACTTTCAAAGCAATAAAGAAGGACAGCAAAGAAGAAGAAGCGTTCATTAGAGACCTCGTTAAAGGAGTAAGAAATATCGACACTTCCAAGCTGAAAAATCAGTTGGACATACAAAGGTACGCCGTCAATCTTGAGAAGATTTTCAAAGATGCATGGTCTATACACTCTACAACCAAAAGAATCACTAAACACTCCAAGGAGTGGTGGAACGAGCAATGCACTGATTGTATTAACAAATACCATGAGACAGGCGACATCAACAGCTGGAAGTCCTTCAAATCAGCCGTTAGAAGTGCAAAGAGATCGTTCTTTGACCAGAAAATCCAAGAAATTGCTATGTCTAACAAGAGACCATGGGATCTTATGAACTGGGTTAAAAAGAAAAGCCTACCAGCCATTGAAACAATTTACCACAAGGGTCAACCATGCAACAACCTCTCAACATTATGGAACGCCCTCCACAACTCATACAATTCAGCTGAAAACAGGCCAATCGACACAAGATTTCTAGATGGAATCAGCCAATGTAACGACATAGAATGGCCTCCATTCACAGATCAAGAATTTGTTGATGCTATAGCTAAGTGTTCAAACACATCCTCCCCTGGCCCTGACCATGTCACATGGAGACACATCAAACATCTAACCTCAGACAAAACATGCCTTAGCAAAATTGTAAACATTGCTAACACGTGTATTTCAATAGGGTATTGGCCCAAACACTTCAAAGAGTCGACATCAATCATCATTCCAAAACCCAATAAAATGTCATACAACACAACCAAAGCCTTTAGACCAATCATACTTCTCAATACCATGGACAAACTCATAGAGAAAGTCATTAGCCATAGGCTTCAATTCCACTTATCAGCCAACGGATTTCTCGATCCCAACCAAATGGGTGGCATTAGACAAAGGTCAACTATCGATGCTGGAATATATCTTACTCACCTTATACGCACAGGCTGGGCCAAAGAATGTCACACAAGTGTCATAGCATTTGATATAGCATAGTTCTTTCTATCCCTCAACCATAATTTCCTATCGCTATGTCTTGCTAAAGCGGGTCTAAGCGCTAACATTTTAAACTTTTTCAGAAGCTATCATTCCAACAGATCCACTATATATGCATGGAACAACTTCACATCACAGAAATTCGCTACAAGCATAGGAGTCGGCCAGGGATCTGCTCTCTCCCCCATCCTCTCTGCTATATATCTCGCACCAATCATAAAAACATTTAAAAAAAGAATAAAAAATCTAAAAGAAAAAATCCACACAGACATTTTATTCTTCGTTGACGATGGTCTTCTTATTTCTCAGAAGAAGAGTTACGAGCTGTCTTCTGCTTTCCTATCAAGTAGTTACAATATGATTTCTAAAATATTTTCGGATGCAGGACTTGTCATGGAGCACAGCAAATCAGAAGTGTTCCACTTCACCTGAGCCCACAATCCACCCAACCCTTCTATTGATCTCACTTTGGTCAGGGGCCCCATACTCCATCCCAAGCCCATCTGGAGATACCTAGGATTTTTCTTCAACAGGAAACTCAACTTTTACCATCATGTCCACCATTATGTGACTAAATGTCTCTCAACCCTCAACGCCATGAAAATGCTAGACAACTCATCTAGAGGGCTTCTACTGACGCAAAAATGCCTTTTGTACAGGACGTGCATCATGCCAATAGCCTTATATGGCTTCCAACTATGGTTCTTTAAGGGGGCCCTGATGATAAAAAATATCACAGAATTAAAGAAAATACAATGAAGGGCAGCCTTATGGATCACCGGAGCCTTCCACACGTCTCCTTCAGAGGGAGTTGAAGCTATAGCTGGCCTCATCCCCATAAACCTCCACCTCAAGAAGCTCAATGGCCATTATCATCTCAGATACGTGACCATCCATTCATCATATGCCATCAATACCCTCCTCGACAAACATCAAAGCAGAAATCAGAATCAACACAAATTCGCACTAGCTAACCTCACTAACAAACAAAAATTGAAACTGAAAAGCCCTATCAAGGACGTTAGTAAAAGACTTAACGAAATCAAAGACGAATTTGATCCTTACCATATCATCTTCCATCCCAGTTTGCGTTTAGTAGATCATTTCTCTAGTAGAATAGTTTTCCACTCTCCCGATTCATCCAGTGATAAAGCTCTCTTCGACCATTCTTCAAAACTCAATCTGGCATTCGAAAAAACTCAAAAATCATCCAGTGATATAGCCATTATCTCAGATGGCAGCGTCAAAGCAGTAGGATCAGCCACAGCCGTTGCGCACATATGGAAGGACAACAAAGTCATCGCTAAACTCAAAGCGTATACAAATAATATCACTTCGATGGAAGCGGAGTTAATGGCTATACAAATTGGCCTTACATCTGCCTTTAAGAACACTGAAGCACACCAAATCCTCGTCATCACAGATGCACTTGAAGCGGGGAAGAAAATCATTTCTTCAGGCGATCAACATCTTCAAAAATCCATCATCCCTATTGCAGAAAAAATACAAAGCTTCCTCAGCAAAGATAGTCACAACTCTATTCACTTTTGGCATTGTCCTAACAAACTAGAGTGGCCTAGACACAGTTTAGTCGATACAGAGACTAAGGCGTCTCACATCCCACCCTCCTTCCCAGAGAAAAATTCTTTCTTATTCAGCAAAAAGAAAGAATGTGATCTCATACTCGAGTCATGGCAACAATCGTTCAAAGACAGCAAAAAGAAAGGTCAACTATTTCTTGAGTTTGAAGACGACAATGAAAAAGTCATTAAACCAATGTACACCAAAGGAGGATCATGGCTACTGCATATAGGGATTTCAAATTCCGTATGTGTGAGATTTACTCGTATGATGCTAGGACATGCACCAATAGGGGAGTATCAGCAAAGATTCTTCCCTAACTCACCAATTCACTGCCCTTGTGGAGAAGCGGACGTCGAAATGAGGGAACATATTTTCATGCAGTGCAAACGATATGACACATCACTTCACCCAAGAGATATATGCATCTCAAGCTTCATCGAATTCATCATTGGCAATCCAACATCTTTCTGTTTTGACAACAGCTAAAAGTCAGCTAGAGTATCCACAGTGATACGCACATGTCACCAAATACATTCAATTTCCTTTTTCTCCTCTTCTTTTCTTTTTCTTTCTAGTTCTCTCTATATATTTAAGTAGATACTTTGTGTTTGCCACAGTCTGCCTACGCGCTCCATGTAACAAATCATTGAAATAAAAATAAAAATAAAAAATCCCACAATAGATGCCATCAGGAGAAATTCTGGATATGGTATGTAACTTTGATCCGACTATCCATAAAAGGCTAGAAAATATCTAGGGAAGTCTGGGAGACCCTTGCCAGACTTCCCTAGATACCGTGATCTGGCAAGGCCTCCAGACCCCCCCAAATTTGAAATTCGTGCTCGGCATCTCGGCATGCCTACGGGAAGTCACCCATTTTATCCGAAAACTTGCTAGGACATGGAAGGAGTAATTTTGTTTTAGTCGTGATTGTTCCTAAGAACCATACATGTCCCTCGTCACGTAACATGGCCACCCTCACTTTTTTGAAGGGTGGTGGTGTTGGCGGTGAAGACGAGGATGATTCCTTCGGCGATTTCCAAGCAAGAGCTGTAAACGTTCTCGGCGTATTGCTCTTTTTTTGGGTCAGCACTTTATTACACGGTGCTCGAATACAGTCCATGGTAGACGTGTCTACTTAAATAAGCTATTTAGATACATCATAAAGAACAGAGTGGAGGTTATGGGAGGAGGCGCTACGGGGGACATGTTTGGTTTTTTTTTTGGACTCAGCATTTCTATTCTGCAACAAGCAAACTAGTACTAAGACGCGGAGGGCTACAAAGAGCCCAATGTCTGGGGCATATCTACGGGAGGGAGGAGTATGGTGTGGGCGAAGTTGCATGTTTGGTTTGTGGTGTCTATAAGTCACGCTGTCCAGAAAATAGAACGCACGGTTAGTTTGAAGGAAATCAACTATCTTACTTAGGACATAGCCAACATAATTGTATCCTTTATGATGTCGTGCTTCGAGTTGGTTGTTGTTGCATGCGCAAGAATTAGCTTTATTCGGGAAGAATCTTGCTCTATATTCACCTATAGGGGCATGGTTGGTGATGAGCCTGGTGGCTCTCACACACAATGAGTTTGAGATGCCAATGGTGTTGAGCCAACCCCCTCCCTTTGTGTATGTTGGGAGGATGATGCGGTCGTTGTCATCATAGGTGTCCAGAAAGTTGTTTGCCTTGTATGGGGAGTTCTCGAAGAACATTTGCCATGTTGAAATGAGATCATCGCATTTGGATTTGCGGCAGTAATCCCAGGACTCTTTGTTGGGGTGTTGTATAGGTAGTCGAAGTGTCTTTGTTTGACTGTCGACTTTGTGGTGCAAGAGCCATCTGTCGTCACTGGGGCAGTCCCAAGGCGTATTGCTCGTTGAAGCCGGAGCTTGAGCTTTCCCACGTAAAAGCCTTCCTAGTAATTAGATTTCTCTGCTCTGGCATTTCCTTCTCACAGACAGGTCAATATTCCAATGCCACCACGACTGAACATAGCACTTGGGTCCATCTTGATTCCTGCTCAGCTGACTTGACTTCTTCTCAGCTGACTCAGAAACAGATCGCGTCGTTCAGTTGGGTGATTGATTGGCCTGGCTCGTTATGCCTTAAGCACTTGTGTGCTTTGAGGATAACTCCATCAAGAATGGACTCAGCTTTCTGACCTGATAGGAAGGCAACAACAAGCAACCAACATGGGGTTCATCGTAAAGCAGTGTTGGCCATGTGGATAAGTAAGCTGAAGTTAAATATACTAACCCGTCGAAAACTAGCACTGGTACTGGATAACTTCTGGGAATTTGAGTACCCAAATTCTCCTAGAATGCTCCATGGCGAGATGCCGAACTCAAAGTTGGGGGACTCCACTGGGAAGTCATCCAAGTACAAAAGTATGTGCGGCCTACCTCATCGAATCTTTATTATTATTCTATCATTGTAACTTTGACAACACCGACACGAAGTTTTGTAAGCACCTTTTTCTCGCCATGCAAAAACGGAGATCGATACTAAGATTCATACTATGAGCTTAATTTCCTTTACGTCTATAGACGGGCATCTTTTGGCATTGCTCTAAGGGCCTGACGAACACCGAGATCTGCCAGGACATCTTCAGCCCCTCCCAGGAGTGCATCGAACGTGATTGTACGATGATACTAGTCACATTTATTAGTACATAGCTCGCCAGCTTGTCAGGTATACTTACATGCTCAATGTATCTACCCATTCCAGTCTGGGTGATACCGCGACCACCAAAAATTTGAACAGCATCACGAGCAGTATCCTGTCCACATGCAGTGGAATAACTCTTTAGCAATGCAATTTGACCCGCAAGTTTGTTGGCCTGTTGTCCATATGACTAGAAACTAGACTCAGCGGTATATAGTAGTGGCTTTCAAAGTTACTATACCATGTTGCACATCTGATAGGTTATATTCTCCAACCAATTTTGGACACTCTCAACACGAGAGATCATCCCTGCAAGTTTCGACCGAATGACGGCTTGAGAATGTAAAGGCTTGCCAAATACTTTGCGTTGTGTCGTCCACCTGTACCCAGACATCAGGAAAAGGATCGGTCATTCCAATTAACATACTTTAAGCATTCCTCGACTATTGGAAGTCATGATCACATAGGTCACAGGGCGACACTAGAAAGCTTACCAATACTCCGTTGGCTCCTGGCAGAGGCACAACACATAATCCATCGCTCGTGGTTGAAATTACTGTCGCAGCGAGATTCAGTGATGGTAGATAACTCGAACATGTGACAAGATACCTGAGGATAACGAAGATCCCTCCACCTTCTTCACCGAGAGTATTCTCCACGGGTACTTTAACATTGTCAAAGGTAATGTAAGCGGTACCAGCTGTCGTTGAGTAACTCGTTTTAATCTGCTTAGTGTTGACTCCCGGCCCCCGTTCGACTAGAATGACAGTGAGTCCATCCTCGGTCTTACAACCAACGGTGAAGTAGTCGGCGAAGCTGGAGGTACAAGTGTAATCAGAAGAGACAGACAAGAAGTTTGGATGACTTACGTTCCATTCGTAATCCATTTTTTGTTACCTGGAGAAAGAACTTAATATCAAGGAGAGGATATCAAACGGGTCATGCACCATTGATGATCCAATGTTTGCCATCCTCTGTCTTTACCGCTGTAGTTTGGAGGCCCAAGACATCACTGCCAGCCATGGCCTCAGAGATAGCAAGGCAAATGAACTTCTTTCCTGCAAGGATATCGGGGATAACACGAGCTTTGAGTTCTTCATTGCCGAAGTGAAGGACAGGAGGGAGACCAATGACTTTTCCGCCAAGAAGGGCTAGATACTTATAAGAACCCAGTTCACACAAGCAGAAAAATCTACATACCATCCCCATATCCACGCAAAGAGACACGAGTCAGTTCTTGCGTAATTATCAACTTAAAATATTCTGAATTGCAGTGTCGGACGGACAGGAGGATTAGATGAAGCACACCTCGTGAAAATAGTCATATTCTTCAGGCTTGACCGACCCACCCATAAGAATACGACCTTTCAGGTGCTTTCCAGGTCCAAGACGCATGGCATTTATTTCAAGTTCCCTATATGTTGTATGACTATTGCAAACCTCATAGGTATGAAATATAGGACATACGACATTTTATCAAAAACGCTCTGCGAAGGCCTCTTGCCATCAGCTTCCCTGGCCTGGTTACATTTCAATATGTTTCCTTAGAGTCTGCCGGTGCAAAAAACTCACCAAAGCATCAGGGAAAATATAAGTATCACAGAACATGCGAACTTGTTGTTGAAATGTACGGTGATTCTAGAAAAAGGGCCAAACAATAAGGATGAGGAGATTGAAGAGAAAAAATATATGCTCTGACACCACTGAAGTATGGGCTATGATAGCCCTCTACCAACCATGTCGGTTCAGCATAAGGAACCTTACTAATGGTTCCAGGAACTCTCCCATGAACAACACTTTTCTCTTCGGCAATAGTGCCTATCTTCAATCGTTGATATTGACTTTGTTCCAGTACCTCATGTCGATGAAGACCGTAGAATGCTTCTGTCGCGTCTTTTCCAGCTAGTAATTCATGAGACGAATTATTGAGGGCTTGCAACATAATATCATGATAGGAATTTTCCTTACCAATATCTGGGTCCAGGAGGACGGAAAGTCCCCCAGGGTGGAATTGTTTAAACCGCGACACATCATAGACATTCGTGTCAATGATAATCCACTATGACGAAGGCGGCATGAACAACATTGAACATCAGTCCATTCATAAGAATGATCACCAGGTCATCGTTTGTGTTGTGCTGTCTCGGAAATGACTCCAGTCAGCCAAACACTAGATAATATGATAGACTTCACGCACTGTTGCTACTTCTTCTCGGGTAAGCTGTCTAGATCTCTGCATAACCATTGTCAAAGTAGGGTCTGAACGAGGGAGCGGAAGATCAAATCACGAATGAGAGACAAGAGCAATACATGTGATTAAGCATACTTATATTTATCTCCTTTCTAAATCACCTGTCAGAAGGGACTCAATAAGAAAGGGGGGGCTAACTTGAATCTGATCATCATCCTAGTTATTCCTCACAACTTTGTAGCAGTGCTTGATCTCAGTCCACAGTGGAATACATGTTACCCAACAATAAACATGCTAAACTATACAGAAATACAATTTGAAAACAAGGACACTCAAAACTGATCTGAACACATGAGAAGAGAGAAAAGAGAAAGACAACAAATGTCTAGGAACAACACATACTAAGGGATGTTGTTTGACCAACCAAATGCTGTCAGATCATCTGTGTCAGGGAGCAGTTCATTATGGGCAGCATCTGGAATAATAATGTACTAGAAACTATGATTTATGAGTAAAGTAATTACTCTGAGGTCCAAAATGAGTGAATTCCAGAGCTTATCTATGAGTACACTATCAAAAGAGAAAGATAACCACCAGTCTAAGTATTAGATTGGCAAACTCACAACAACACTATCTTTGGTGCTAAGTCTTTTTTCAGACAGATCTTATTGTTTCTCACTAGTGCCATCATTCATGTAGTAGTTTCTATTCTATATTCTCTATGGAAACTAATAGTTACTAGTTTTGCATATATAAAATACTGTGTAGAACAATGTATACTTCAGTTCTTGTGTCACTTCAAGTGCTGAATTTATTCTTATAGGTTATAGGCCCTGCTGATGAGAGTGTTTTGTGTTTTCCTCAGTTAGTGGTATCCAAGTACAAAACAACTTCAAAATAAACAAGGGAATTGCTAGGACCACAGACAAAGCAATGATGCTAGTCCTCGAGTGTTGTTCATGAAGAGAAATTAACTCAGAAGAATAAAGAAAGTAATTGAGAGATAAAACACAATTTAAAAGTATACTCGCGAGATGTAAAAGTTGCCTTGAGAATAGGAAAAAGGTGAGATCGGTAAGAAATAGTCTTGATAGAAATATAAAATAAGAAATTGAATATGTTTTTGTGTTCCATTATAAAGTGTGCCGGTTCTGGATTGAGATGAATTTCTAAAGTACACGTTTCTCTTGTACTGTAATAGTTTTCACTGGATCCTAGTCTAGCTATATGTAAGGATTTTAGTCAAGGTTGAGTGACCTTAACCTTAATCCCACTCTAAGTCAGAGTTGATAAAGAGAACTTATTAGAGTCCTTGCTAGATTGTGTACACTACTTATACAAGTCTGATTATTTGTCCTTATTTACTGATCCAATGATATTACATAATTAAATGAAAAAGAAAAGAAAAGAAAAATAAATATTAACTTAGAGAGAAAAGGCAATTCATAATACTATCCCCCTCTTAAGGGTCCTCATTCTGAGAACTTCTTCATAGTTCATAGTATGGGTCCCTTAGGTTACCCATATCCTGATTTTCATCCCCTAGTTCTTTCAAATATTTTCTATCTTCTTCAAGTCTCCATCAATCTTCTTTGTCCTCTTCTTTGTCCCATTCTTCTATCTTTCTCCCCTTGTATTCTTCTCATTCTTCTTCCATCTTTTTCAAGAATGGATTCCTATTGTATCTAGAGAACGGATTTTTCTTCCACTATCTCTAATTTTCCTCCATTCATCTCCAATATTCTCTGTCATACCTCTTGTTTCCTCACTCATATAACATCTTGGCTGTACACCTTTCCAGTAACTCTCTTTTAAACGTCTTATTATCTTCTTCCTCCTCTTGTTGCCTTACTTCTTCTTCTTCTTCTCTGTGATATTCCCTCTTGAATTCTTTGACCAACTCCATTGCGTTCTTCAAATTCTCTTTGCTCTCCCATATATTTTCTTCCGCTGTACATCCTTTCTATCACACCAAGTATTTATCCCTCCCCTGTACTTTTCTTTTATTCATAATCTTCTCTACCTCCTATTCTTTTTCTCCTTTAATTACCACTGGTTATGGCATTTCTTTCTTTTGTCCTTCCATTTGCAACTTATACCTTCGTACTCTACTGACATTGACTACTGGATGTATTCTAATCATACTAGGCAATTCTAACTCTACTGCATTGCTAGCAATAATTGTTTTTACTCTGTAAGGTCCTACAAAGTGTTCTGTGAATTTTTTCATATGTCTTTCAGCTATTTGGTACTTCAGGTCTTTAGTGCTAAGCAGCACTAAATCACCTACTCAATACTCCTCTGCTTCTCTTCTTTTCCTGTCTGCATACTTTTTCATGTCCTTCTGTGCCTTTTGTAGTACTGCCTTTGCCTCCTCCTGTACATTCTTTATCCTTTTAGCAAACTTTTCTGCTTCCTCGTACTTTCCCTTCTTTCTCAACTTGAATCCCATCCTGGGGTTTTGAACATGATTTGCTTGGAAAGGTGACACCTTAGTTCCTGTGTGCACCTTATTATTGTATGCAAATTCTGCCATTCCCAACTATTCTGGCCACTGTTCTTGTCTGTAGTTGGTAAACATTCTGAGGTATTGTTCCAACTCTTGATTCATCCTCTCAGTTTGTCCATCTATTTGTGGGTGGAATGCAGTTGACAGTTTGGTGTTGATCTCCAGCATTTGATTCAATTCTTTCATAATCCCTGCTGCAAACTATAGTCTTTTTGTCACAAACTTTATTTAGCTATAACTCCACGGATACTTGCACGATTCCCACGGTCTAAGATGCGTCTAAAAGCCCTTAGGAAGACCTTTCAAATGATGCCCAAAACGTATCAAAGCAATCAGTACTCACTGAGATATCAGTTAATCAGTACTGGACACTGATCGGCAGATATCTCAGGGACCACTGAACATGGATGTTCACTTCCACATGCACATGGAAGCTCTCTTCAATATGCTTCTGACAACTATAAATAGACCTTAGGGCAATAAGATCCTGTGGAGATACAAGGATCTCAAGGTTTGGTATAACACTAATCTATTACCCATAGATGCACATCAATTCTTGAACACAAACAAGGACAGCCCCTTTTATGGTTAAGTTATTGCTATTTTAGACACAAAAGAACTGCCATATGTAGAACAATAGACAGTAGAACATGTAATGCTCTGTCCAGGTACACAGACCATCATTTTTTGTATATAAAGCTTCATAGTCTGAGGATTAGACCTCAGACTTAACAACATCTTTTGTTGCTTAAACTACCTTGCTTGAGAACCATCAACTCTTCAATCACAAACCTAGTAAGTGACCATTTGTAATAGTTTGTTAAGTCTACTGTTTTCTGTCCCCATTATCTCTGCAAAGAATATGGGGGTGTGTTTATTACAGGTATAGTGTCTAGGGTGACCATAGAGAATGTTTCTGTTTCTGCAAAGAACAGATGACTACTGAGGGCTCAGAGTAGGCTTCTGTCAAGGGCCTATCTCTAGTAGGCTGGACCCCAGGCTATCACAAATGGTTACTTACTAGTTTGTGATTTGCAAGAGTGGTCTTCAAAAGGCTCAAAAATACGAAGTAGTTTAGCAACAAAAGATATTGTTAAGTCTGAGGTCTAATCCTCAGACTATGCAGCCTTATATACAGGAAATGATGGTCTGTGCACCTGGACAGAGCATCACATGTTCTACTGCCTATTGTTCTACATATGGCAGTCCTTTT
>Ga0153957_100538_pt1 | contig 12602 bp, 18 predicted proteins | sample TSFL041MetaG_FD_104745 | JGI IMG/M metagenome (GOLD analysis project Ga0153957, IMG submission 104745) | Attine ant fungus gardens microbial communities from Florida, USA - TSFL041 MetaG | ecosystem: Host-associated > Fungi > Mycelium > Unclassified | place: USA: Florida, Wekiwa Springs... | reverse complement strand
TTTGACTATTTGTCCTTATTTACTGATCCGATGTTATTACATAATTAAAAGAAAAGAAAAAGAAAAGAAATATAAATATTGACTTAGGGGAATTTGGCGGTTCATGACAAACTGGTAGTGATGTTCTTTGGGATGACGAACTCGCCCACCACGTTTCAGGGCATGATGAATGAAATCCTGAGAGACATGATAAATGAAGGAAAGGTGGCAGCATTTGTGGATGATGTACTAGTGGGAACAGAGACAGAGGAGGGACATGACGAAATAGTGGAGGAAGTATTGAAGAGATTAGAGAAAAATAACCTATATGTAAAACCAGAGAAATGCACTTGGAAGGTGCAGAAGGTGAACTTCCTGGGAGTAGTAATGGGTCAAGGAAAAATTGAAATGGAGGAGGATAAGGTGGCAGGAGTATTGAACTGGCTGGCACCAAAAATGGTCAGAGATGTTAGAAAGTTTTTGGGTCTTGCCAATTACTATAGGCAATTTGTAAAAGACTTTGCCAAAATAGCCCAACCCTTAAACAATTTAACAAGGAAGGAAGAGAAGTGGAAATGGGGAGACGAACAGTAAGGAGCATTTGAGCAGCTGAAGCAGGTTTTCACTAGCAGACCATTACTAGTTGCACCAGACATAGACAAAGAATTCAGAGTTGAAGTGGACACTTCTAACTTTGCAACGGAAGAAGTTCTGTCAGTCAAATGTGAAGATGGCAAATGGAGACTGGTGGCTTATATTTCTAAATCGTTGAATGAAACAGAACAAAACTATGAAATACACAATAAAGAAATATTAGCTGTAATACGCTGTTTAGAAGCATGGAGACACTTTCTGGAGGGGTTCCAAAGTAAATTCGAAGTCTGGACCAATCATAAGAATCTCGAGTATTTCATGAGCAATCAGAAGCTCAATTGTAGACAAGCAAGATGGGCACTGTACTTATCAAGATTCAACTTCGTCTTGAAACACATTTCAGGAAGCAAAATGGGAAAGGTAGATGGATTGAGTAGGAGGTCAGATTGGGAGGTGGGAGTAGAGAAAGATAATGAGGAGCAAGTACTAGTAAAGAAGGAATGGCTGGAGGTGAAGAAGATCAGAATAGTGGAAGTAATAATAGAAGGAGTGGACTTGTTAGATAAAGTGAGGAAATGTGAAGCAAGAGATGATAAAGTTGTAAAAGCAGTGGAAGAAATGAAGAAGGCAGGAGTAAGAATGCTAAGAGATGAAGAGTGGTGCCAAGAGGATGGCTTAATGTTAAAAGAAGAAAAAGTGTATGTTCCAAAAGACGAAAAACTGAGAGTGGAAGTAATCAGGCTACACCATGATACACCTGTAGGGGGACACAGAGGGCAGTGAAAGACGGCAGAATTGGTGACTAGGAATTTCTGGTGGCCAGGGGTCACTAGAGAAGTGAAGAGATATGTAGAAGGATATGACACTTGCCAGAGAAACAAAAATCAAACGCAACCACCGGCAGGAAAACTAATGCCAAATTCGATTTCAGAGAAAGCTTGGTCACACATTAGTGCAGACTTCATCACAAAGTTGTCTTTAGTGCAGGGATATGATGCCATTCTAGTAGTAGTAGATAGATTCACAAAAATGGGACACTTTATACCTATTACAGAAAGAACTAGCGCAGAAGGGTTGGCACGCCTATTTAGAGATAATGTTTGGAAACTACATGGACTACCAGATAGCATAATCTCAGATAGAGGACCACAGTTTGCGGCAAGCATCATGAAGGAGCTAAATTGCATGTTGGAGATTGAGACAAAACTGTCAATGGCGTTCCACCCACAAACGGATGGTCAAACAGAAAGAATGAACCAGGAGTTGGAACAATACCTCCAAATGTTCATAGACCATCAACAAGAGCAATGGCCAGAGTGGCTAGGAACAGCAGAATTTGCCTATAACAACAAAGTGCATGCAGGAACCAAAGTTTTACCCTTTAAGGCAAATAGTGGACAGGATCCTAGGATGGGATTTGAGATGAGGAAGAAGGGGAAACATGAAGGAGCAGAGAAGTTTGTGGAGAGGATGAAGAACGTGCAGGAGAAAGCAAAGGCAGCGCTACAGAAAGCACAGGAAGAGATGAAGCGGTATGCTGATAGGGAAAGAGGGGAAGTGGAGGAGTATAGAGTAGGTGACTTAGTGCTACTCAGCACCAAAGATCTGAAATACCAAATGGCTAGAAGACGTACAGAGAAGTTTACCAAACACTTTGTAGGACCTTATAAAGTAAAGGCAATTATTTCAAGCAACGCAATAGAATTGGAATTGCCAAGAATGGTCAACATCCATCCAGTGGTCAATGTTAGCAGGGTATGAAGATATAAGTCGCAAGTAGAAGAACAGAAGAAAGAAACGCCACAACCAGTGGTAATCAAGGGAGAAGAAGAATGGGAGGTGGAGAAGATCATAAATAAGAGAAAAGTATGGGGAAGGGATAAATATTTAGTACGATAGAAAGGCTGTACAGCAGAGGAAGATACATGGAAGAGTAGAGAGAATCTGAAAAACACAATGGAATTGGTAGAAGGAATATCGCAGGGAAGAAGAAGAAGAAGTGAGATGGCAAGAGGTAGAAGGGGATAGAAAAACATTTAGCAGAGAATTGCCAGGAAGATATATGGCAAAATTGCTCTACGGATGGAGCAACAAGAAATACGACAGAGAGTATTGAAAACAAATGGAGGAAAATTGGAGATGGTGGAAGAAAAATCCATTCTCTAGATATAACAGGAATCCGTTCTTAAAGAAGATGGAAGAAGAGAAAGAGGAATACAAGGGAGGAAAGATAGAAGAATGGAATGAAGAAGAAGACGAAGAAGATCGATGGAGGATTAAGGAAGATAGAAAATATTTGGAAGAATTAGGGGATGAAGATTTTGACATGGGCAACCTAAGGGACCCATATGATGAACTATAAAAGAAGTCCTTGGGATGAGGATCCTTGAGAGGGAAATGGTGTCATAAACCACCAAATTTCTCTAAGTCATTATTTATTTTTCTTTTCTTTTCTTTTTCATTTAATTAGGTAATTACATTGGATCAGTAAACATGTACAAATAATTGGACTTGTATAAGTATCGAACACAATCTAGCAAGAACTCTAACAAGTTCTCTTTGTCAACTCTGACTTAGAGTGGAGTTAAGCCTGAGGTTGCTCACCAAGGACTAAACTCTTACATTACCCATAGATGTACATCAATCCTTGGATACAAACAAGGACAGCCCCTTTTATGATTAAGTTATCACTATTCTGGATACAAAAGGACTGCCATATGTAAAACAATAGACAGTAGAACATGTGATGCTCTGTCCAGGTGCACAGACCATCAATTTCTGTATATAAGACTTCCCAGTCTGAGGATTAGACCTCAAACTTAACAACATCTTTTGTTGCTTATTCTACCTTGCTTGAGAAACAAAAACTCTTCAATCACAAACTCAGTAAGTGACCATTTGTGATAATCTGGAAGCTACACAGCTTGCCAGAAAGTATTATTTCAGATAGAGGGCCGCAATTTGCAGCAGGAGTGATGAGAGAGTTAAACGCGACGTTGGGGATCAATAGTAAATTGTCAACAGTGTTCCACCCACAAATGGATGGTCAAACAGAAAGGATGAACCAAGAACTAGAACAATACCTAAGAATGTTCATCAATCATTGTCAAAAACAGTGGCCAGAATGGTTAGGAACTACAGAGTTTGCCTATAATAATAAGATGCAGACAAGTATAAAAGTGTCACCCTTTAGGGCAAACAGCAGACAAGATCCTTGCATGGGATTTGAACTCAGGCAGAGGAGGAGGTTTGAAGAAGTGAGCAAGTTTGTAGAAAGGATGCAGGAAATACAGGAAGAGGCAAAAGCAGCATTAGGAAAGACACAAGAAGATATAAAGAAGTATACAGATAGGCATAGGGGAGAAGTAGAAGAGTATTGAGTAGGAGACCTAGTACTACTCAGCACCAAGGACCTCAAATATCAGATGATAGGAAAGAGAATGGAAAAACTTATGGAGAGGTTTGTTGGACCTTATAGAGTCAAAGCAATAGTCTTGACAAATGTAATAGAATTAGAACTACCTAGCATAGTAAAGATACATCCAGTAGTTAACATAAGTAGAGTATGAAGGTATACAGAATAGATAGAAGAACAAAGGAAGAAGCTACCACAACCTGTGGTAATCAAGGGAGAGGAAGAATAGGAAGTGGAGAAGATAATGAATAAGAGATGGGTACAGGGAAAAGATAAGTACCTAGTACAATGGAAGGGGTGTACAGTAGAAGAAGACACTTGGGAAAGTAAGAAAAACCTCAAAAATACAAGTGATCTAGTAGAAGAGTTTGAAAAGGAATATGGAAGGGCAGAAGAGGAAGAGGCAAGATGACAAGAAATGGAGGAGAATAAAAAGGTGTTTAACAGAGGATTTCCAGGGAAGTACACAGCAAAATTATTGTATGAGTAGGGGGAAAGGAAGTACAAGCAGGAATATTGGAAGAAGTTAGAGGAAAATTGGTAGTGATAGAAAAGAAATCCATTTGCAAAAGTAAGCCACAATCTGTTCTTATGGATGAAACAACAAGAAGATAAAGAGGACAAAATGGGGAACATTGGTGATTGGGACAGTGAGTTATAGGAAAAATCCTTGAGGATAAGAAAACTTGAGAGGGGGATGGTGTAATAAAACGATAGATGAGCTAGAATATCTGTGGCAGCAGAATATTTTATTTCTTTTTCATTTTCATTTATTATGTAATAGTTTGAAGTGCGTGAGACACTATGACTCAAAAGAAGCCATGAAATAATTTGAGTAGGCAAATACTAGTAAACATGGATTTGTGTATAAGTAGCTAGACCAATTAGCAAGGAATCTAACAAGTTCTCTTTGTAAACTCTGACTTAGAGTATGAGCTTAGGTTACCTCAATCAATGTTCACTACAGAAATGAGAGCAAGAAAGAGAAAGCATCATCATCATAAGGAGTATGGAAGAAAGTGAAGAAGCATTGTGGGGCAAAGGGACTGCCTTCCAGAGGAGCAGTGATGAGCATGGAGGGGTGGACAACAAGATGGGAGGTGGTCATCCTTGTAGAATATAGAAAATGCAACTACAAGGGAACAAAGACTCAGAAGAACAAGGGGCAGAGTTTTCTGAATAAGAAGCAGTTGTACAATATGTGGTGCAGAGATTGCAAGGAGGTATGGAATTGGAGAGAAGGGGAAGCAGAAAGTGGTAGAGTAGAGAGGGTGGAGTGTAACACATGTGGAGAGAAAGACGCAGTAGTAGGGGGAAAGGTAGAGAGAAACAAAAAGAGAGAAACTTTCTATCTGCCATATAGAACAGGAAAGAAAGTGCCATAGTAGAATTGGGGTGGAAAGTTGGAATTGTTAGTGCCTAGGGCCAAGAAGGGGAGGGCTGGAATCACTAATCCAGAGAAAGTAACAAAAACTGTTAATCAGAAGGTAGTGCAGAAGAAAGAAGCGAGAGATGTAAGACGAGCATTTAAGCCTTTATGAAAAGTGTGAATGAACATGGGTTTTGAAAGGATAGATACTCATAAAGGAAGAACAGTGAAAGCATTGCTCAATAGTAGAGCAACAGAGATGTTTATAAGCAGAAGTTTAGCTGAGAAGGGGGAATATAAGCTGATTAAGCTAAAACAGCCAATATAAGTGAGAAATGTAAACAGCACTGGCAATAGTGGAGGTGGGATCACTCATGAGGTAAAGGTGAACATGTTCTACAAAGGACATGTAGAGAGAGTTTGGACAGATGTCTGTGAATTGGGGAAGACAGATGTTATTTTGATTTCTGAGTAAGGAGCAGCTATGCAATATGTGGTGTGGACATTGCAAAGAAGCATGGAATTGGAGAGACAAAAAAGCAAAAAGCAGAAGAGCAGAAAGAGTGAAGTGTAGCACATGTGGAGGCAAAGATGCAGTCATATGGAAGATAGAAAGAAGTGAGAAAGAGAAGATTTTCTGTCTGCTCTGTAGGACAGGAAGAAAAGTGCTGTGGTGGAACTAGGGTAGAGAGCTGGAATGGTCAGTGTCTAGGGCCCAGAAGAGGAGGGCTGGAATCACTGATCTGGGGAGAGTGGCAGGAACTGTCAATCAGAAGGTAGTGCAGAAAGAGGAAGTAAGAGAAGTGAGGCAAACATTTAAGCCTCTAAGAGAAGTATGGATGAATATAGGTATCAAGAGAATAGATATACATGAAGGGAGGACAGTGAAAGCATTGCTTGATAGTGGAGCAATGGGAATGTTTATGAGCAAAAGTTTGGCTCAGAAGGGAGGATATAGGTTGATCAAGTTGGATTGATCTTTACAAGTGAGAAATGTGGATAGCACTGGTAATAGTAGAGGTACAATTACTCACCAAGTGGAAGTAAACATGTTCTACAAAAGACATATAGAGAGAGTTCAAATGGATGTCTATGAACTAGGGAAGACAAATGTTATTTTGGGCATGCCATGGTTAGTCGCCCATAATCTAGAAATAGACTGGGAAAAAGGAGAAGTGAGAATGATGAGGTGTCCATCCTTGTGTGGAAAATCAGTGCAAATACAGAAAAGAGGAAAGAAAGAAGTTAGAGAGGATGAAAAAAAATAGTGAGATAGGCAGTAGACAAGAAAGAAGGTTGGGGAAGAGAGAAAGAGATAGAAGCAGATCATAGGAAGGTGGAAGAAATGGTACCTAAGAGGTTTTATAAGTGGTTGAAGGTGTTTGGGAAAGTAGAATCAGAAAGGATGCTAGTTAGAAAACTGTGGGATCATGCAATTGATCTCTAAGATAACTTCAGAGCAAGTAAAGCAAGAGTATATCCTCTTTCAAGAAATGAAAAGGAGGAAGTATAGAAGTTTGTCGATGAGCACTTGAAGAAAGGATACATTAGACCTTCTAAATCACCTTAGACATCACCAGTGTTCTTTGTGGGTAAGAAGGATGGAGGAAAGCACATGGTTATGGACTACAGAAGGCTTAATAAGCAGATAATCAAGAATAACTACCCTCTGTCATTGATTACAGACTTAGTAGACTTTATGGGCAATAAAAGAGTGTTTACTAAAATATACCTCTGGTAAGGTCATAACAATGTGAGGATAAAGGAAGGGGATAAGTAAAAGGTGGCTTTCATTATTTATGTAAGGTTGTATGAACCAGTAGTGATGTTTTTTGGAATGACAAATTTGCCTGCCACATTCCAAGGCATGATGAATGAAATTCTGAGAGACATGATCAATAAGGAGAAGGTGGTGGCTTTTGTAGATGATGTATTAATAGAAACAGAGATAGAGGAGGGACATAACGAGATTGTAAAAGAAGTGTTGAGAAGATTGGAAGAGAATGACCTATATGTGAAACCAGAGAAATATGTCTAGAAGGTACAGAAGGTGAATTTCTTGGGAGTAGTAATGGATTAGGGGAAGATCAAAATGGAGGAGGATAAAGTGGTGGAAGTACTAAATTAACCTGTGCCAAAGACAGTAAGAGACATTAGGAAGTTCCTAGGCCTTGCAAATTACTATAGGATATTTGTAAAGGATTTCACAAAACTAGCACAACTCTTGAATAATCTGACAAGAAAAGAGAAGAAGTAGAATTGGGGAGTTGAGCAACAGAAGACATTCAAGCAGTTGAAAACAGTCTTTACAAGCCAACCTCTATTAGTTACACCTGATCTGTATAAGGAATTTAGGGTGGAGGCCAATGCCTCTAACTTTGTAACAGGTGAAGTACTGTCTATTAAGTGTAAAGACAGCAGATAGAGACCAGTTGTCTACATTTTTAAATTGTTAAATGAAACAGAGCAAAACTATGAAATACATGATGAAGAAATGTTGACAGTAATATGATGCTTGGAAGCCTGGAGGCATTTCCTGGAAGGGACTAAAAGTAAATTCAAAGTATGGACAAACCATAAGAATCTGGAGTATTTTATAAGTAATCAAAAGTTGAATTGTTGGCAAGTGTGATGGGCTTTATACTTGTCTAGGTTCAACTTTGTGTTGAAGCACATTTCAGGGAGTAAAATGGGGAAGGCAGATGAGTTGAGTAGAAGACCAGATTGGGAGGTCAGGATAGAGAAGGATAATGAGGAGCAGACACTAGTAAAGAAAGAATGGTTGGAGGCAAAGAGAATCAGGGTAATGGAAGTGGTGATAGAAGGAGTGGACTTACTAGATAAAGTAAGGAAATGTAAAGCAAGAGATGATAAGGTAGTAAAAGCAGTAAAGAAGATGAAACAAGTAGGAGTGAAGATGTTGAGGGATGAAGAGTAGCATCAAGAAGATGGCTTGATGTTGAAAGAAGGAAATGTGTATGTTCCAAAAGATGAGAAGTTGAGAGCAGAGGTGATCAGACTATATCATGATACACCTGTAGGAGAACATTGTCACAAACTTCATTTGGCCATATCTCCACAAATACTTGCACAATTCCCATGGTCTAAAATGCATCTGAAAGCCCTTAAGGAAACCTTTCAAACAATGCCCAAAATGTATAAAAGCAATTAGTACTCATTGAGATATCAGTTAATCAGTGCTGGACACTGATTGATAGATATCTCAGGAACTGCCAAATGCAAACATTTGCTTCCACATGCACATGGAAGCTCTCTTCAATATGCTTCTGATGACCATAAATAGACCTTTGGGCAATAAGATCCTGTGGAGATACAAGGACCTCAAGGTTTGGCATGACACTGATCTATTACCTATAGATGCACATCAATCCTTGAACACAAACAAGGCTTTTATGGTTAAGTTATCACTATTTCAGACACAAAAGGACTGCCATATGTAGAACAATAGGCAGTAGAACATGTGATGCTCTGTCCAGGTGCACAGACCATTCTTTCATGTATATAAGGCTTCCTAGTCTGAAGATTAGATCTCAGACTTAACAATATCTTTTGTTGCTTAAACTACCTTGCTTAAGAATCATCAACTCATCAATCACAAATATAGTAAGTGACCATTTGTGATACAATCTAAGATCTAGATTTCTACTCATTTGACATGTTTAAGATTATCTTTTGCAGTTTTATATTGTAATAGATAACTAACTTAGGACATACTCAACATTATGAGAGAACTTGATGGAGTTCCTCTATGGATTACTCTACCTACTTATATACAAATATTATTTGTCTATGTATATACTTAAGTAATTTTCCACAATCTTTCTAGAAGTTTCCATTATGTGACCAGATTATATGACCTTTATCTAATATGATCTTATTTCTTGTTTTATTTTTAGTATACCTCATCTAATCTATCAGAGAAAAGTTCCTACTCTTTTTATTCCTCTAGTTGTATAATCTTAGGACTAAGCTGGTTTATTATGAATCGTCAATTTCCCCTAAGTCATTATTTATTTTTCTTTTCTTTTCTTTTTCATTTAATTAGGTAATTACATTGGATCAGTAAACATGTACAAATAATCAGACTTGTATAAGTATTGCAAACAATCTAGCGAGGACTCTAACGAGTTCTTTTTGTCAAACTCTAACTTAGAGTGTGAGTGAGGTTAAGGTTACCCAACTGAGACTTCAATCATTACATGGTTCATGACATTTATATGATTACAACTATGTTAGTGGTTTAGGCAATAAGATCCATAACCTTTTAGAACTTAGAAGTTGATTAACACATCACTATCAAGAAGACACTTAGTTTGATAATAACAGAACTATATTTCTAATATATCTGTCAAGAAAATACTATCTATATGTCATAGTTGTGTTATGGGCCAGTAGTCAGATACTATATAGTTTACTATTCTACCAAAAAAATAATATTAGTAGGGCTACTTACTAATAAGGGATAGTTTATTGAACAAGTATTTTGTTATACTTCTATGGCACAATTTAGTAGTTACTTTTTTGTGATATTACTATCACAGATGGTTACTTACTAGTTATGATGGGTGAAGTTGTATCTTCAAAAGCTCAAGAAGACAGAGTAGTTTTAAGCAACAAAAAATATTGCTAAGTCTGAGGTCTAATCCTCAGACTAGAGAGCCTTATATATAGGAAAGGATAGTCTGTGCACCTAGACAGAGCATTATATGTCTATTACCTATTGTTCTATATATAGCAGTTCTTTTATGATATAAATAGCAATAACCTAACCAAAGAGAGGCAGTTCTTTGTTCTATTCAAGAACTAATGAGTATCTATTGTTATAAACTACCAAATTCTCTTAAGTCATTATTTATTATTCTTTTCATTTTCTTTTCAAATTAATTATGTAATAACGTCTCAGATCAGTAAACATGTACAAATACGTAAACGTGTATAAGTAGTGTACGAAAACTAGCGAGGACTCTAATGAGTTCTTTTTGTCTACTCTGATATAGAGTGCAATTCTGGTTAGGGTTACACATCTGAAGCTAAGAACCGTTACATCTATGAGTAATAGATCAGTATTATGTCCAACATTGAGGTCCTTGTATCTCCACAGGATTTTATTACCTCAAGGTCTATTTATGTAAGAGTTTAGTCTTTTAGTGAGTGACCTTAGGCTTAACTCTACTCTAAGTTAGAGTTGACAAAGAGAACTCATTAGAGTTCCTGCTAATTGCTTTATACTATTTATATAATTTATTTATTTGTATATGTTATATTTCTCTTGTATTTCCCTATTGAGTCACCATTGCTGAATTAGTAATAAGTTCTTGTACATCCAATAAATAAAAAAAAGAATAAATAAATAAATATTGCCTTAAAGAAATTAAGCAGTTCATAACAAGTTATGATTATTAGAAGCATATTAAAGAGAGCTTTTATATACATATAGAAGTGAATGTCCATGTTCAGCAGTTTCTAAGATATCAGTAGATTAGTGTTCAGCACTGATTAACTGATATCTCAATGAGTACTAATTACTTTGACATGTTTTGGGCATCTTTTGAAAGGTCTCCTTAAGGGCCTTTAGACACATCTAAGACTGTGGGAATCATGCAAAAATTTATGGAGATATGGCTGAATGAAGTTTGTAACACTATATAGTGACTGTCAGTTGAGGTAATTTGGGATCATACTCTAAGTCAGAGTTAACAAAGAAAACTTATTAGAGTTCTTGATATTTATTTGATACTACTTATATAAAATATCTATTTGTATACATTATGTTTATGTATTTCTTTTGAGTTACTATTCCCACTTTTAGTAATTAGTTCTTGCACATCCAAAAATAAAAATAAAAATAAAAATAAAATAAATATTGACTTAGAGGAAAGTAGCAGTTCATGACAATCTAATATATTAGTACATCATATTCTATGAATGGAAAATAGAAAATACCTTAGTCTGATAATAACAGAACTGAGGAATGCAACACTAAGAATGGTATGTCCAAAACCAGTGATTAGTAAGCATGACTCATCACATCATACCCCAGAAAGAAAACTATCAGTAGAGAGATAAGAAAGGAAACTTAGACAGCAAAATATGAAGATTGCTCTATTCACAACAAAATGTATATTTGGATAGTGGTTACATTTTATACTACGTGACTATTAGAACATTACATGATACTGGAATACTACTATTCATCAAGCAAAACGACAGGATTGAGAGTCTCGTGAGTCAGTCCACATCAACATACTACACCTTCAGATGAAGAGAGACTGGATACCAAACTAGCAGTGAAGATGATTGAAGGGAGTGCCGGACCATGGACCAGCTACAACCATTCCTGGATCAGCTTTTCAATTCAAACCGTTTACTTCATCACCGCCTTCAACTTTGCTGTTCGCTTCCTCGCCTCTGTCTATTCCTGTTTCTGTACCAGAAAAAGATCCCTTGGCTGATATTAGAGAACAAATAAAACTCGCACATGACCCAGACAACACTAGCTCGTGTTAGATCACTTGTTTCAGAGGCACACCAAAATAACATATGGAGATCCAGAAGGTACTCCTCACAGAATGGCGGAAGCCCTCTTCCCTCTCCACTCAACTCCTCTTCTCCCAATCCTCTCCTCTCCCCTCCCCTCGGTTGGATGAGACTGTCTACATTGATGCTTCTGGTGTTGGCATAGGTTTTGTATTTGGGGATCTATGGCAAGCATGGCAATGGAAAAAGACATGGAAGCGGGATGGCCGTGAAATCCAATGGGCGGAGGCAGTACAGCTGAGATGGGAATCAGGCTGATGATTACATCTGGTTACTCGGGAAAGAAGATCATATTATATTCTGACAACAGTCAAGTTGTAGATGCAGTTTCTGAAGAGAGATCTATCGGGGAATCTTATACCACTCAGATTGTGAACAAGATTGACTGTCTGCATCAGATGTATGATATTTGACTCGAGATTAAATGGGTTCCTGGGGAACAGAATCCCACAGATGCACCTTCTCGGCTGATTCCCATTGGATGTGAAAAGAAGAGACATCCACATGGGGTCAAAATTCCTGAACATCTACAAGAGTTTGTTCTTCCGTGGAATTGATAACAGCGTAGATGCGCAGGTAAGTCGTCAGATGCTAAGAAGAGAGAGATAGAAAACGACTCTATTGATTGCTTTACATATAAGTTCTTTAAGTACTGTATTTTACTGAGTAATAAGAACAAACTCAGGG
>Ga0153957_100537_pt1 | contig 12739 bp, 18 predicted proteins | sample TSFL041MetaG_FD_104745 | JGI IMG/M metagenome (GOLD analysis project Ga0153957, IMG submission 104745) | Attine ant fungus gardens microbial communities from Florida, USA - TSFL041 MetaG | ecosystem: Host-associated > Fungi > Mycelium > Unclassified | place: USA: Florida, Wekiwa Springs... | reverse complement strand
TAGACAAATACTAGTAAATACTGATTCGTGTATAAGTAGCTAAACCAATTAGCAAGGACTCTAACGAGTTCTCTTTGTCAACTCTGACTTAGAGTGTGATCTGAGGTTATCTCAACTAAGGATTACTACATAAATCTCTAAATGAAATGGAATATAATTACGAGATTCACAATAAAGAGATGTTGGTGGTAATTAGATGCCTGGAGGCACTTTTTGGAAGGTGCAAGGGAGAAGTTTGAAATTTGGTTGGACCATAAGAACTTAGAGTATTTCATGAGCAATCAGAAATTAAACAGACAACAAGCAAGATGGGCTTTATATCTCTCAAGGTTCAACTTTATCTTAAAACATGTATCTAGAAGTAGAATGGGAAAGGCAGATGGCTTAAGCAGAAGATCAGATTGGGAGGTATGAGTGGAAAAGGACAATGAGGAGCAGATGTTGGTAAAGAAAGAATGGTTAGAGGCTAGAGCAACACAGGTGTCAGAAGTAATCATTGAAGGAATAGATATCCTGGACAGGATAAGAAAGAGTGAGGCAAAAGATGACAAGGTGGTAAAAGCAGTAGAAGAAATGAAATGAGCTGGAGTAAAGGTTTTAAGAGATAAAGAATAGCGAGAACATGAGGGGTTGATGTTAAAGGAAGGAAAGGTATACGTACCTAAGGATGAGAAATTGAGAGCAGAGATAATCAGGCTGCATCATGACATGCCTATGGGGGGACATGGAGGACAGTGGAAAACCACAGAGTTGGTGACAAGAAACTTCTGGTGGCCAGGAGTGAGCAGAGAGGTGAAGCAATATATAGAGGGATGTGATGCATGCCAACGAAATAAAAATTGTATGCAAGCACCTGCAGGGAAGCTAATGCCAAATTCAATACCAGAAAAGCCATGAAGTCATATATCAGCAGATTTCATTACGAAGCTACCATTGGCCCAAGGATATGATTCAATTTTGGTAGTAGTAGATAGGTTAACAAAGATGGCGCATTTCATACCTACTATGGAAAAGACAACAGCAGGAGGACTAGCTAGATTATTCAGGGATAATGTCTGGAAGCTACACGGCTTGCCAGAAAGTATTATTTCTGATAGAGGGCTGCAATTTGCAGCAGGAGTGATGAGAGAGTTAAATACAATACTGGGGATCAATAGTAAATTGTCAATGGCATTCCACCCACAAACTGACAGACAAACTGAAAGGATGAATCAAGAACTAGAACCGTACTTAAGAATGTTCATAGATCACCACCAGGAACAGTGGCCAGAATGGTTAGGAACGGTAAAGTTTGCTTACAACAATAAAGTGCAGACAAGTACAAAAGTGTTGCCCTTTAAAGCAAATAATGGATGAGATCCTTGTATGGGATTTGAACTCAGGAAGAAAGGAAAGTTTGAGGAGGTGAGCAAATTTGTGGAAAGAATGCAGGAAATACAAGAAGAAACTAAGGCGGCACTGGGGAAGGCACAAGAAGACATGAAAAAGTATACAGATAGGCATAGGGGAGAAGCAGAAGAATATTGAGTGGGAGATCTAGTACTACTCAGTACCAAGGATCTCAAATACCAAATGGTGGGAAGGAGAACGGAGAAACTTACGGAGAGGTTTGTCAGACCTTATAAAGTCAAGTCAATAGTTTCAATGAATGCATTAGAATTAGAACTACCTAGCACAGTAAATGCCACAACTGGTAGTAATAAAAGGGGAAGAAGAATGGGAGGTAGAGAAAATAATGAATAAGAGACAAGTGTGGGGGAGAGATAAGTACCTGGTATAATGGAAAGGGTGTACGGCAGAGGAAGACACTTGGGAGAGTAAGGAAAATCTTAAAAATGCAAGTAATCTAGTAGAAGAGTTTGAAAAGGAATATGGAAGGGAAGAAGAGGAAGAAGCAAGGTGGCAAGAAACAGAGGAAAATAAAAGAGTGTTTAGCAGGGAGTTGCTGGGGAAATATATGGCAAAATTATTATATAGATGGGGGGAGAAGAAATACGAGCAGGAGTATTGGAAAAGGTTAAAAGAAAATTGGCAGCGATGGAAGAGGAATCCATTCACTAAAGTAAGCTGTAATCCATTCTTACAGATAAAACAACAAGATGATGATGAGATGGGGAACATTGGGGATTGGGACAGCAAGTTGTAAAATCCTCAAGGACGAGGATGCTTGAGAGAGGAGTGGTGTAATGAAACGACAGGTGAGCTAGGACATCCACAGTGGCAGATTATTTTATTTCATTTTCATTTATTATATAATAGTTTGAAGTGTGCAGAACACTATGACTCAAAAGGAGTCCATGGGATAATTCAAGTAGACAAATACTAGTAAATACCAATTCACGTATAAGTAGCTAGACCAATTAGCGAGGACTCTAACAAGTTCTCTTTGTCAACTCTGACTTAGAGTGTGAGCTGAGGTTATCCCTGCCACCATTCACTACAAAGTCCTTAGGACAAGGATTCTTGAGAGAGGGGTGGTGTTATAAATTGCTCAATTCCTCTAAGTCATTTTCTTTTCATTTAATTATGTAATAAAATGGATCAGTAAACATAGACAAATATTAAAACTTGTATAAGTAGCATGTATGATCCAGTGAAGACTCTAACGAGTTCTCTTTATCAAACTCCGATAAAGAGTGGGCTTAGGTTAAGGTTACCCAACTGTGACTTAAGTTCTTACAAAACTCTTGCTCATAAACATCACTGTTGCTTTACTATCAAGCAACACCTTTACTGTTCTTCCTTCATGAGTGTTTATTTTCTTATATTCATCCACACCTCTCTTAGAGGCTTAAAATTCACCTTACTTCTCTTGCTTCTCTTTCCTGTACTGCCTTCTGATTGATAGTTCTTGCCATCTTTTCTGGATTAGTGATTCTAGCCCTCCCCTTTTAGGCCCTAGGTACTAGTTGTTCTAACTCTCCTCCCCAATTCCATCAAGGCACTTTCTTTCCTGTCCTATATGGTGGACAGAAAACCTCTTCCTTCTTATTTCTTTCCACCCTTTCTCCTCTGCATCTTTACCTCTATATATGTTACACTTCACTCTTTCTGCTTTTTCTACTTCTGTTTCTGCTTTTCTCCAATTCCATGCTTCCTTATAACTTCTACACTACATATTGCTCAACTGCCTTTCACTCAGAAAACCTTGTCCCTTATTCTCCTAAGTCTTTATCCCCTTGTAGTTGCATCCTCTGCACTCTACTAGAGATACTACCTCCTATCACATTGTTTACTTCTACATTCCTATGATTGCTCCTTTTGGAGGTAATCCCTTCTCTCTGCAATATTTTTGTACCTTTTTCCATACCTCTAGTTTTGGTGTCTCTTCTTCATTCATTCATTTTGCTTCTCTTTTCTCTTCTACTTTTACATTTGGGCATGCCCACTTCTTGTGCCCTTCCTCTCCACATTTGAAGCATTATACACTCTTTTCTTTAACTACTTGTCTCCTTATCTCTCTTACTCTATATTGCATATAACTTCCCAGCAACTCAAATTTATTTCCCAGAACTGCCTTCTTCTTCTGCTCTTCTCTATTTCTACACTTCTAGACAAGATACCTGAACCTCCCACATTGTCTACACAATCTTCTTTCTCTCTCTTTTAACTCTGCTCTTAGTTTGGCAAGGGCCTACCTTTCGTTAAGTATGCTGCTTATGAGATGGTTATATTAGTCCAGAGACATGGTATTATGTTCTGGACAGTGTTATGTATGTATATGTAAAAAAAAGTATTAGATGAAATGTCTTAGGGATCACCTATGAAGATAGACAACTGAGGTTTTTTTACCTATTAGATGAAATGTCTACAATAGGTCAGTCTAAGTACTGAGACTAAGTAAGACAATCTTACCTCAGGGGTTACCTATGAAGATAGATAACTAAGGGAGCTTCTATTCTATGTCCAACAATATATGAATGGAAAAGTGCTACTCCAGTTGTCTGGTTGTTAAGGAGGAAAATATGTAGATGTAACATAAAGTTGATGTCACTATATGTAGGGAGAATGGAAAGCAGATGGTCATGATATAAAGAGGCACCACTAGTAATAAAGATAAAGGAGTGGACATCAGTTCATAGCTTCAATAAAAAGGTATATCTTTCTTGTGGCATAAATATCATCTTCTTTAGCAGGCTCACACTATATCTGTTGAGCATATGATCTTCTTCCAACCAGGTGCCTATTGTCTTACTGACTACTGTCCTAAAATTATCACCCCACAAAGAGGATCCCTACTCTAATTATTTTTTTAATGACTAGATGATGTTCTTCTGCATGTACAATCCACAATGGGATTTCAGCATAAGGTTACCAAAGCAAACTGGTACAAGTAGACTACAAATAAACACTACTTGATTGTAAGGTCAGGTCTCTATAACAATACCTGAGCTTGATACTACTGTACATCTACTGTTAGTCTCTAACTGACTAACAAGTTTCCTTAAGCTTGGGGTCTAGCTATGTTGTAGTGGTCATTGATTGCAATGATCAATATACCAAAGACTATAAGAGAGTAAGTTTAGACAGGGATTGAGGTGATCAGTATCTGGAATTGAAAATGAGTTCTAGTATAGTGAATGTCAGTTGCAGTAACTTATGCTTATACTCTAAGTTAGAGTTGACAAAGAGAACTTGTTAGAGTCCTTACTAATTCATATATACTACTTATACAAATGTTTTATTTGTACATATTATATTACTGTATATCTCTTTTGAGTTACTGTTCCCAAGTTGGCAATTAGTTCTTGGATGTCTAATAATTAAAAGAAAAGAAAAGAAAAAGAAAAAGAAATATTGACTTAGGGGAAATGAATAGTTCATGACATGTAATGATCAGTCAGTTGTGGCGACCATCTTATCACACTCAACATTAGAGATAAACAAAGAGAACTCGATGAAGTCTCTTAGTAGATTATGCTACCTACTTATACACAATTTCTATTTGTCTATGTGTATGCTTAAGTAATTACCAATCCTTCCAGAAGATTCTATCATGTGACCTGTCATATGACCAGATCATGTGACTCCCTCTTATCTTATCTTGTCTCCTTTTCTATATTTAGCACCCTTCATCTAGTCTGTCTGAGAATAGCTCTCATTCTTCCCACCCTTCTAACCTTACTATTTTTGGTTCAGGCAGGTGATTTATGACATGACACTATGTCATTCCATATTATCAGAATGGATATTGGTTAATTGATACTTTACATGTATGCCATTGCTTCTTGAACTCTTACCTCTATCACGTTATGGTAGTGCCCGAGTTGAACATAGCAAATACAATATCTGATAGTTTTCAAAACCTGTATTTGAACCAACCCAACCCTGAGAGACCTCCAGACACTGCTGTCAACATACCACATGGTCGAACGCCCTTCAGAAACAATTTCAATACACCCCACAGCCTGTCTTTGTCACCTATGGACTCTTCTCCTCCATCTGAAGTTAACTACATTGAAAGAGTAGCGACTTCGAACAACCAAATAGACATTGAGATGTCCAACCTGTCAATGGAGAATACAAGGCATAACTTGCCCCAACCAATGCATATTGACAACAAGGCAGTGCCTAGTGCTTTATGTCAAAGTGACCCGTCTACTCTGCCAGTCCCGCTGTCAACCATACCTTATGAGGCTAATGCTCTGGCTGATCCAAACCTATGGGATTGTAACAATTGAAGTCTTGGTTGAGTAACCTTAACCTCACTCGCACTCTAAGTCAGAGTTTGACAAAGAGAACTCGTTAGAATTCCCGCTAATTGGCTCAGCTACTTATACACAAATGTGTGTTTACAAGTATTTGTCTAACTATTTTATCCCATGCATCTCTTTTGAGTCATGATGTCCCGCACACATTTACTATTACATAATTATTAGAAAAGAAAAAGAAATAAAATAATCTACCGCCACAGATCATCTAGCTCGCCTGCCGTCTTATAACACCACCCCCCTCTCAAGGGTCCTCGTCCCGAGGACTTCTTCATAGTTCATTGTATGAGTCCCTTAGGTCATCCATATCAAGGTTTTCATCCCCTAGTTTTTCTAGATACTTTCTATTCTCTTCTATCCTTTGTCGATCTTCCTCATCTTCTTCCTCATTCCACTCTTCTATTGTTCCTCCCTTGTACTCATGTTCCTTTTCTTCCATTCTTTTCAAGAACAGGTTTCTACTGTATCTGGAGAACGGATTTTTGTTCTACCGCCTCTAGTTTTCCTCCATACGCTTTCAGTATTCTCTGTCATACTTCTTGTTACCCCATCTATAAAGTAGTTTAGCAGTGTATCTTCCCAGTAATTCCCTGCTAAACACTTTCTTGTCTTCTTCAGCTTCTTGTTGTCTGACTTCTTCTTCTTCTTCCCTGCAATCTTCTCTCTCAAATTCTTCAACTAACTCTATCACATTCTTCAGGTTCTCTCTACTTTCCCATGTGTCTTCTTCCGCTGTACATCCCTTCCATCGTACTAAACATTTATCCCTTCCCCGTACCTTTCTTTTGTTCATAATTTTCTCCACTTCCTATTCTTCTTCCCCTTCAATCACCACTGGTTGTGGCGCTTTCTTTTTCTGGCCCTCTACTTGTGACTTGTACTGTCGTACTCAACTGACATTAACTACTGGATGTATTCTAACTGTAGTAGACAGATCCAATTCAATTGCGTTATTAGAGACAATTGCCTTCACTCTGTAAGGTCCTACAAAGCGTTCAGTGAGTTTCTCCATTCATCTTCTGACCATTTGGTACTTTAGATCTTTAGTGCTGAGTAGCACTAAGTCACTGATTCGGTATTCCTCTACCTCCCCTCTCTCCCTATCTGCATATCGCTTCATATCTTTCTGTGCTTTCTGTAGTGCAGCTTTTGCTTCCTCTTGTACATTCTTCATCTTTTCTGCAAACTTCTCCACTCCTTCATATTTCCTCTTTTTCCTCATTTCAAATCCCATCCTAGGGTCTTGTCCACTATTCGCCTTAAAGGGTGACACTTTAGTTCCAGTGTGCACCTTGTTGTTGTAGGCGAATTTGGCCATCCCCAGCCACTCTGGCCATTGCTCTTGTCGATGATCTATGAACATTCAGAGGTACTGTTCCAACTCCTGGTTCATCCTCTCCATTTGGCTGTCTGTCTGTGGGTGGAATGCCATAGACAATTTCATTTCGATCCCCAACATGCGATTTAACTCTCTCATGATCCCTGCTGCAAATTGTGGTCCTCTGTCTGAAATAATACTATCTGGTAGTCTGTGCAACTTCCAAATGTTATCTCTAAACAATTGTGCTAATCCTTCTGTGCTCGTTTTCTCTGTAGTAGGAATAAAGTGTGCCATCTTTGTAAACCTATCTACCACTACTAAGATCGAGTCGTAACCTTGTGCTAAAGGCAATTTCGTAATGAAGTCTGCACTAATATGAGTGCACACCTTCTCTGGAATCGAATTTGGCATCAGTTTCCCTGCTGGTGGTTGTGTTCAATTCCTGTTTCTTTGGCAGGCATCGCACCCCTCCATGTATCTTTTCACCTCTCTAGTGACCCCTGGCCACCAGAAGTTTCTTGTTACCAATTCTGCTATCTTCCATTGTCCTCCATGTCCTCCTACAGGCATATCATGATATAGCCTGATTACTTCTGCTCTCAGCTTCTCATCTCTAGGGACATATACTTTTCTCTCTTTTAGCATTAGGCTGTCTTCTTGACACCATTCTTCATCTCTTAACATCTTCACCCCTGCTTGCTTCATTTCCTCTACTGCTTTTACCACCTCATCGTCCTTTGCTTTGCATTTCCTTACTTTATCCAGTAAATCTACTCCTTCTATCACTACTTCTGCCACTTTAATTCCTTTTACTTTCAACCACTCCCTTTTTACCAACATCTGCTCTTCATTATCCTTTTCCACTCCGACCTCCCAATCTGGTCTCCTACTCAACCCATCTGCTTTACCCATTTTGCTTCCTGGGATATGTTTCAATACAAAGTTAAATCTGGACAAGTATAGAGCCCATTATGCTTGTCGTCAATTCAGTTTTTGGTTGCTCATAAAGTATTCCAGATTTTTATGGTCTGTCCAGACTTTGAATTTGCTCCTAGTTCCTTCTAGGAAGTGCCTCCATGCCTCCAAGCATTGTATTACAGCTAGCATCTCTTTGTTGTGTATTTCATAATTCCTTTCAGTCTCATTTAGTGACTTAGAGATGTATGCTACTGGTCTCCATTTACTATCTTTACATTTAATTGATAGCACTCCTCCTGTTGCAAAGTTGGAGGCATCTGCCTCGACTCTGAACTCCTTATCTAGCTCAGGTGCAACTAGTAGAGGTTGACTTGTGAAGACTGTTTTCAACTGTTCAAATGCTTTCTGCTGCTCCTCTCCCCATCTCCACCTTTCATCTTTCCTTGTTAAATTGTTCAAGGGTCTGGCCAACTTTGCAAAATCTTTTATAAATCGTCTGTAGTAGTTTGCCAGTCCCAAGAACTTTCCAACATCTCTGACCGTTTTAGGCACCAGCCAATTTAACACTCCAGCCACTTTATCTTCCTCCATTTCAATTTTCCCTTGACCCATTACTACTCCCAGAAAGTTTACCTTCTGTACCTTCCAGGTGCATTTTTCTGGTTTCACGTATAGGTCATTCTCCTCCAATCTTCTTAACACTTCTTCTACGATTTCATTGTGTCCTTTCTCCACCTCCGTTCCTATCAACACGTTGTCCACAAACACCACTACTTTCCCTTCATTGATCATGTCTCTTAGAATTTCATTCATCATGCCTTGGAATGTGGCAGGTGAATTTGTCATTCTGAAAAACATTACCACTGGCTCATACGGCCCTACATGAGTAGTGAAAACCACCTTCCACTCATCTCCCTCCTTTATCTGCACATTGTTATAGCCCCATTGGAGGTCTATTTTAGTAAATACCCTTTTATTGCCCATAGAGTCTACTAGGTCTGTGATCAATAGTAGAGGGTAGTTATTCTTGATTGTCTGCTTATTGAGCCTCGTATAATCCATAACCATGCACTTTTCTCCATCTTTCTTGCCCACAAAGAACACCGGTGATGTCTGGGGTGATTTAGAAGGTCTGATGTATCCCTTCCTTAAATGCTCGTTGACAAATTTCTGTACCTCTTCCTTTTCGTTTCTGGAGAGAGGATACACTCTCACTTTGCTTGCTTTGAAATTGTCATTGAGGTCTATTGCATAATCCCATGCCTTTCTAACCGGCATCCTTTCTGACTCCACATTCCCGAACACTTTCAACCACTTATGGAACCTCTTGGGTACCATTTCCTCCACTTTTCTATGATCTGCCTCTATTTCCTCCTCTCTTCCCCAATCTTCTTTCTCATCCACTGCCCATCTCACAATTCTCTTCTCGTCTTCTCTTATCTCTTTCTTCCCCTTTATTCTTACTACTTTTCCACACAACGGTGGGCATCTCGTCATTCTTACTTCTCCCTTTTCCCAATCTATTTCTGGATTATGAGCTGCCAATCATGGCATACCCAAAATTACGTCTGTCTTCCCTAATTCACAGACATCCATTCAAACTCTCTCTATATGTCTTTTGTAGAACATATTAACTTCTACCTCATGTGTGATTGCACCTCTACTGTTCCTGGTGCCGTTCACATTTCTCACTTGCAGAGGTCGGTCCAACTTTATCAACTTGTATCCTCCTTTCTAAGCTAATCCTTTGCTCATGAATAAGCCCATTGCTCCACTGTCCAGCAATACTCTTACTGTTCTTCCTTCGTGCATATCTACCTTTTTGATACCCACATTCATCCACACTTCTCTTAGAGGTTTAAACGTTCGCCTCACTTCTCTTGCTTCTACCTTCTGCACTGCCTTCTGATTGACAGTTTCTGCCACCCTTCTTGGATCAGTGATTCCAGCCCTCTCCTTCCGGGCCCTAGGCACTGTCCATTCTACCTCTCCTCCCCAATTCTACCATGGCATTTTTTTTTCTGTCCTATATGGCAGACAGAAAAATTCCCCTTTCTCATTTCTCTCTACTCTTTCTTTCATAGCATCCCTCACATCACATGCACTACACACCACTCTTTCTGCTCTTCCACTTTGCACCTTCCTTTCTCTCCACTCCTTTGCCTCCCTGCAACTTTCACACCACATGTGTAGCAGTTGCCTTTTGCTCAGGAACCCTTGTCCATGGTTTTCCTGAGTTTTGGTGCCCTTATAGTTACATCCTTGACATTCTACAAAGGTCACCACTTCCCTCTGCGTCGTCCACCCCTCCATACTCATTCTGGCTCCTCTTGGTGGTAGTTCTTTTGTGTGGGAGTGCAGTTTCACCTTTTCCCAGACATCCCGCAGAGGTGCCGCTTCCTCCTTTCTTCCTCTTTCTTTCTTCCTTGGACACTCCCACTTCTTGTGTCCCTCTTCCCCACATGCAAAGTATTTCACCATGTCCCTCACTACTTCTTGCCTCCTCACTTCCCTTACTCCACACAGCATTACCCAACTCCTCAACACTTCAAATTTATTTTCTGCTTCCCTCGCTTTCCTCTGTTCCTTCCCACTTCTACAGTTCCGGGCCAGGTGCCCAAACCTCCCACATCACCTACACAGTTTCCCCTTTCTCCCTTCCAACTCTGCCCTTAATTTGGCGAGGGTACGCCTTTTATTGAGCATGTCACTCATGAGTTTGTTGTATTGATCCAGAGACATAGTGTTATGTTCTGGATGGGTGAAGTGGTTTGTTTGTAAAAAAAATGTGTATTGCTTGCGAGTTACTCGTCTTCTTCTTCTAAGGGCTCACAGTACGTCTGCTAGGGCACACAAGTCTTCTCCCAGCCAGGTGCCTACTGCCTTACTGACTACTGCTCTAATAGTACTTTGGCTATCACTCCATGGAGGAGATCCCTACACTAATTGCCTTCTTAAGGATGCGGCAATATTCCTCTGCATAGACTGATCACAATGGACCAGTAGCATGAAGTAGATAAAATGAAGAAGTGTACACGTATACTAACAAGCACTACTTGATTGCAAGGTCAGGTCTTAGATACAATACCCGAGTATGGTACCGCACTGCCACCATTAGTCCCTAACTGACTAACAAGTCCCCTTAAGCTTGGGGCCCAGCTATTAGGAAGTTGGGAGTGATCTGAGTTGATCACCCACTGAGGGAGCAATAAGAGTAAGGTAAACAAGGATCGAGATGATCAGTGTCTGGATGTGAAAACGAGTTCTAGTGTAACGATTGAAGTCTTGGTTGAGTAACCTTAATCTCACTTGCACTCTAAGTCAGAGTTTGACAAAGAGAACTTATTAGAGTTCCTGCTAATTGGCTCAGCTACTTATACACAAATGTGTGTTTACAAGTATTTGTCTAACTATTTTATCCTGCACATCTCTTTTGAGTCATGATGTCCCATGTGCATTTACTATTACATAATTATTAGAAAAGAAAAAGAAATAAAATAATCTGCCGCTGTGGATCGTCTAGCTTGCCTGCCATCTTATAACAGGGATGGCTATTTCAGTACAGTATCTCTGTTTGGCACTAATGAATTTTTACAAAGCAACATTCAAAATATTTCATGTTCTTTAATATGTATGGCAGAATCCATAAAACAAAGGAACATAACAAACTGTGATGGAAATAAAATTTCTCAGATAGACTCATTTGGTAAAGTAGCACTCACATTTATCCAGGCTATCCATGAAGCCAGATGGGATAAGCTCACAAGGTAGATAGGACCTCCCTTGGATGCAAAATCAAACTGCAATTTGTTGAATCAGGTCCACCAAATACAAACACTGGTAAAAGAAATCTGGTAGAAAAAATCCCCCCCCATTCCAGCTCATCTTCCTTGCAAGCAACTAGAGGAAGTCAAGAAATGTATGAAACAAATAAAGAGGAACAAAAACTCGATTAAATCATATGCTCAAGCTTCATCCCTGGCTGTTAATATCCTTAAACCCAGAGATGCTTTCCCTGCCTTACCTAACAAAAAAATTATTGAAATTCACAAGGCTATACTTAACAAGGAACCTCCAAAAGATAGGAAAATTCAAATTACCACTAAAGGCCCCTCTAGAAAACAGGCCATTGTCCTAATCCTTGCTCAACAATCAGTCATAATCATGAACAATGCAGGATTTCACATAAGTTCCATTAACAGTCGGTTAAAAGGAATCAAATCTACCCTTCAAGTGGAATTCATACAATCTTCAGCTGAAGGATTAATCATTGCCACTAACAATGTACCTGCGGCCAGCGACCTTTCAACAATGGAGAGATACATCAAATCCATCAAAGGTATTAATCAAAATGACATCTCTGCCCCTAGACTTCCCCAATCAAAGTCATACCTAAAAATTACAGGCATTCTGTATATATAGCCAAGTGGCCTTGCCCTAACCAGTGAAGATATAGTTAACTACTTAAAGAATAGTGATCTCTTCGAAGACATTTCCTTAGCAGCCAAACCGCCCATTATCAAAGCATCGCCCAAGTTAGACATGGCCATCGTATAGATCGACATTTGGGACACACAAAGTGGCTTGAAAGCAAAACTATTAATCAACCATTCTTTCAACTATGGTAGATTCATCGCCACTATTAGAGGCACCAACATGAATCCAGGTGTAAGGAACGGTCACCCAAGCAAGTCAGGTAGGCAGATCCCAACTCTAAGTCAGAGTAGACAAAGAGAACTCGTTAGAGTCCCCGCTGGATTTGAGTACACTACTTATACCTATTCTACTT
>Ga0153957_100532_pt1 | contig 12903 bp, 16 predicted proteins | sample TSFL041MetaG_FD_104745 | JGI IMG/M metagenome (GOLD analysis project Ga0153957, IMG submission 104745) | Attine ant fungus gardens microbial communities from Florida, USA - TSFL041 MetaG | ecosystem: Host-associated > Fungi > Mycelium > Unclassified | place: USA: Florida, Wekiwa Springs... | reverse complement strand
TGCACAGACCAGGTAGAATAGGTATAAGTAGTGTACTCAAATCCAGTGGGGACTCTAATGAGTTCTCTTTGTCTACACTGACTTAGAGTTGGGAGCTGCCTATCTAAGTTACTTGGGTAACCATTCCTTACAATTATCATCCATAAGACTAAGAATACTTTTAGAACTATTACAAAATTGAGCACAATCAAATGTAAGTGTATCACTGAGTCAATTCTTGGAGCCCTGATTAGACCCAATTTTTAGAGCATTAGCCAAGCAGAATCCAATTTTCATGCTTTTTATTCAATTCTTCCTGTGACTCATATACCACTAGGGCTACTCACTATTACTGATCAAAATTTCCAATTAGGAGTGTCTGTTCTCCATTTTCAGTTTGAGCTATATGGTAATCAATTCTGGTTTTGCTCAGCTAAGTGTTCAGGCAGAAAATTCAAACATGAAGAAACAACAGAGCTTTGAAGATGTTGATGTGTTGATGCACTTGACATGGAAACAGGATCTTTATGATTTTATTTCGGCTCCTGGGATGTTTGTCTATTCTAGGTTTATGGAAACTAAGATGTGTTAAATGAGGGCCAGCAACCATAGCACAGGAATGTACATCTCTAATTGCTCACCTAATAAATAGTAGACACAACTTAGGGGAGTAAGAGGCAAAAGAGCAATTGTTCATATTAATAAGAGACGACCTCATATACTGGAGGGAGTGTAGAATGGTAATGATTACACAAGTGACGGAAGATGGAGAGTGAGATGGAGGAAATTACATGAGCGGTATTAATATCTATTAATAAATTCTAATAAGGTGTTACTCAGAACTCTGATATTTCGTCACATTTTAGGTTTTTGCTATTTGTGGTATTATCGTGGTTCATCCCTGGGCCTGCTTGTGTGAAGAGATTTGTCGACTTACTTGCAGAACCAGTTATTCATTCATGTGAAAAGGTCCTATGACATGGCCGATGCATCAAACAATCTCACTCATACTCCAATTGTGCTTGAAGCCATGAGATATTTATACCGCCACTCTCCAGCTTCAGCGTGTCATACGGTATGAAAATCTGAATTGAGATAAGTTCTAGGAGAAGACTAGGGTATCTGCAATAAATAGGTATATCAAAAGATAAAAGCCAAAGCTCTGAATACCACAGGAGCTAATATCCAAATAGCTGTATCAGATAAAAATGAGCTTCTCATCTCATTTGACGAATACTGGGACGGAGAAATCGTCGAGTTCTCCACGAAAGGCTTCGCTTCTGAACTCAGCCAAACAAGTGCAGCGCCAGGTCCAGGAACATCAATCGAACACCCAGCCTTACAGTCTATGGTGCTTGTTTCTTGGTCTCCCTCGAGGTTACCATCTTGACCTACGGTCTGTCCAGCCCATGTGATGTTAGTCCTCTCAGTCACGTCGGGCGCAGTCAAGACCCGATAGGAAACGTTGTGTGTAAGGTTTTCGGATATGTAGAACTGCCGATTCGCATCCTCGCCGGTAGAGGTGGGACTAGCGTAGTTGAGGATGACAAGGCGATCCCTCGTTCTACCTGCATCAGTGTAAACTCCGTACGCTGCAATGGTGGCGCTCTGATTCGTGGTGGAGTTTTGCAAGTCGAGATCGACGATGACTGAACCAGTAGGATCCCCAACCTCCGTTAAAAAAAGTGCGCTATAGTAGGGGGAACCTGTCCTCCATCCGGATGACATACTATTTTCAGGCGTTGGTGGATCAAATAGATTATATTGGACACCATATTCCCGTGTGTGAAGGTAGACCGCTGAAAAATTCATTGATGCTGCTTTGAGGCCAACATCGATAGCCCAAAGAGCCGCACCGAACTGGACATTAAATTAAATTCATTCAAACTTTCGAGGTAGGGAAAAAAAAACCTACAGTTGAAGAGATATTCGAGCCCCCACATGACACAGAATTGTACTCAGTCATCAGGACAGGGACATTCCTCTGTGTGGCAGCATCCATGCCCTTTTTCTGCCACCCAAGAAATTCGCCGACTACATCGGATTTAAGTATGTGCGCATCAATAATTAGAGAAAGAGATGCATCACCATTTGCGTGAGTAAGGTAATAAGTGAGGTTGGTATTATGCGGTGTCACGCCGGAGCAGGCGTTGTTTGGATATCGTTGAACTCTATCTCCATTATGAGTTTTGTAACACCATAACGAGCACCAAACCCACGTGTAGTATTTATAGTCAAATTGATCAAAACCAGCATTAAATATGTCAGAAAGGCTCCTGAGATGTCGTGAATTATCTTTCGGGTCAGCGATCAGGGGGATCCATACCATTGGCAGCAAACACCAGGCCCTCCTATGATCGTATCATTCAGAGCACCTGAATCGTGCAAATGACCCAGAACTTCAGCGACTTCAGAAACCTAGTGAGCTTAGTCAATGCGAGTATGATGAACAGAAAAGAAAGAGAGAACATAATCAGGTATTTTGTAGGTGTCGCGCTGTCCATGCGCCGCGTATAAATCAGGCTCCTGTCGACATTGGCTTTTTCAGAAAGACCCAACCTCAAGGTAAAAAAATAAAAATAAAGACTTACATTCCCCAAAATCATCGTGTCTAATCTATCACCAAGTTTGGCTTTTGCAGCTAGAGCCAGTTCAACGGTCGTGTTCCATGCATTCGGAGTCCGCATACTAAGACCAATCGCGAACTCCATGGAGCCAACTTTGTCATACATTCCATTCATGATTTCAAACAGTGCAGGACCGAAATTCACAGGAATGTCATTAAAATTAGCACTGGGATCAGTCAACTGGAGGACCTCGTTGAGGGATGGCACATAAGTAGAACTAACAAACCGTCAATCTTCAGTTTGATAGACAGTGTCTTGAATCATACCCATCCATTGAGTTCCCCCCAACCCTGATTCTTAAAGGGTTTGAAAGACGGACAACCAAGTTATGTAAGTAGTTTTGCATGGCATTCGGCTGAGCATCGACAGATTTTCCCCCTGTATTTCGTGATGAGTATAATGATCATTTGCTACCAGAACACGAACAGAGAGTGTCAAAGGAGCTCAACTCCCATGAAATTCCGATAAAGTTGTCTTGAATGACATTGTACTGAGCTTCAGGAGGTTGCGAAAGGAATGTGATGTTAATCGGAAGTTCAGCTCGAACAAAAAAGATAAATAATGATAAAATAGCGAGCATAAGTGATAGTTGCAACATCGAATGCGATGTCCCTCAAATTACAGAGGCTTTTAACGTCTTCCCCATGTGTTTTGCCGAATTATGAGAACAGCTCGGTATTAATTGGCCTTCACAAGGGGAACGGATCATACGGCAGCATAATGACAAAGGCAGCTATTTTTGTCGATGTACTATGATGGGAAGAGCACTGACCTGGCGCGTAGGTATTTTGTGTTGGGAAATCAAGACGGACATCATTTTTTTTCATCATTCTGATTGTTGTCATCGAAATTGTTATTAGTGCAGGATGGTAAAATACACCTACTGGTAGCTTATATACCTCAGTTCTCATCGCCTCTGATCATTAACCATGAGAAACTTTACTCATGCTGATTATATTTCTATCAGGTATAGCAAGACCATTCCTGTTACCTTTGAGAGACTAAGTGCATTTCCATCAAACTAGTCTCCTGGAGTACTGGGTCCTTTTTTCCAGTACAATGGGCGAGTTCGGTAAGCAGTCTGAGAAAATCTACGACCTAGATTTTCTCAGACTGCTCCATGCCGAATTCCAGACTTTCCCAGATGTTGTGATCTGAGAAAAACACCAGACCGTCTCCCAGACGTCCCTAGATACCAATTCTCCTTATTAGTCAGAGATATATCATATCTAGATATGAGCTACCAAAGGTTATGTTCTTTTCAAGGGAATGGAAAACACCAGCTTACCTTTTAATGGCTCTGGTCAAAGTCAGAGAAAATATTGTCACAAAAATCATACACAAGTAAACTATTCTCTGGCTTGTTGAATCATCAGTACAACATGTGACAATGTGACATCACGCCTGGGATTTCATTTCTCAGACTGGAATTTCACATTCTGTGTACAACTTTCTGAAGACGTGGTAAATCGCTGACACGACATTTGACATCTGTCACAGGTCGTTCAACAAATTACATGAGAAAAACGGCTTGCTAATATAATTCTTTCAGTCTACTACCCACACTCCTGAGATCCATGATCCCATCCCCGGCTACTCATTCCCTCACCCTTTCATTCCGTACGCCATTCAGAAGGAAAGGGATTCATTCACTGGCAATTCGCTGAGCTCGAAGCCTTTGAGGGTGCGATGCTCAATGTACTACTTCACACAAAATATTAGCCTCAATTGCTCATCGCTACATTTAAGTTGAGGGAATGACGATTGGAATAAAATGCATCACTGTACTACAGCTATCGTCTCGTTTTTTCCTTCTCATAACATTCCAAAGTAAGGCTAGCAATAAAGCCAGGGGGACACTGTTCCTTCTCGATCCAATACGCCATAAGATTGGGTAGATCCTGGGGACCGCCTTCTCCCTGAGCTACCAACTGCATTTCCGTGGCAGTGGGACCAGGTTGAAAGACAAAACTCGCATTGAGATCAAAGATACTCGTGACTCTAACTTGACCATTGGGATAAAAAGCGAGTTTGACACCGAGGATAGCGGCGACGGCCTCTCTAAACTCGCTAGCTTTTGAATGAAAGATTTGTTCGAGGCGAAGCAGACGTTTTTGTTTCTGCGCAAGTTGAGACTGGAGGTCAGAGAGGGACGATTGGAGGGAGGTGTAGGATTGAGGGGGGACGAGGGACGAGGGATCGGGGGCGTGAGCGATAAGACGGTCAAGCAAGGCCTTGTTTTCCTGCTTCAAGTCGTCGATCGTCTGCTGCCTGAGATCAAACCATTGTTTTTCTGGATTATCAGCGAGCTGAAGGACGCGGGTGTTGGGGGGTACATGACGACCAGCGGCGATTTCACCCTGGAGATCAAAAAGCTGTTGTTCGAGCTGGTCGATGCGATCAAGGAGGGACTGGTATTGCGGATGAGAAGTGGAAAGCGATTTGTAGTCGTTGAACAAGTTGAGCAGGGTGGTTTCGTCGGTCTCCTCTGCCTGGTAGCTAGCGATGAGGTCTTTGAGGAAATTGATTTCGCGTTGGGAAAAGTCTGCTTGGGCGTCTTGTTTTCGCCTGGCGTCCTGTTGATGGTCAAGGTGCTGGGTGAGTTCCTCGATGTGGGACTGTGCAGAAGCGAGCTGGGACTGGAGCTGGGTATGTTGGTTCTCAAGGGCATGCAAGGCGGCAAGGGTGGAGCCGTGCTTGTCAAGAAGGTCAGTGTGCTCGAGGCGGAGGGAGACAAGGGCTTGGTTGTCGGGTGCCGTGGAAGGGGGAGGAGGCGGAAGGGGAGGAGGGGGAACTTGAAGCTGAGCAAGCTGGTGGCGCAGAGAGTCAGTGTGGGCGGCCTTGGCCTCGAGGGAGCGAATTTGTTCGCGCAAGACCTCTGTAGCCTGGTGGGACGAACGGAGAGAGATGAGCTGGGCAGAGAGATCGGTGTTGTCGGACTCGAGTTTGCGGACATGTTGGGTGAGTTGCCCGAGTTGGGCTGCGAGAATGGGGTGGTCGTCCGGGTGATCGGGGAGGCTGGGTTGTTGGTGTTCAAGCTCATCCTGGAGGCGGTGGATGTGAGAGAGACGGTCGGCAGCGAGCGACTGGGCTTGTTCGAGGGAGGACTGGAGGGCGGCGTTGCGGTGGGCGAGAGTGGCGGCGGAGGCTTTTTCAGAGTCTAGGGCGGCGGCAGAGGACAAGGAGAGGTGGGAATGTGTGTTCTGGAGATCAGCATGAGATTCCTGGAGGAGGGAGAGGGAAGAGCGGAGGGCAGCGATTTCAGCGTTGAGCTTGGCCCTGAGGGCGTCGTGCTCGACGACGAGCTGGGACTTTGCGTTGCGCTCCTCGTTTTCTCTGTCGGCAAGGAAGCGTCTGTCGCGTTCGAGACGCTGGACGGCGAGCTCCCTGTCGCGCAGCCTGTGTTCGGCATCGATCCTGGCGGACTGAGCCTGGAGGAGCTGGCGCTCGAGGGCAGCATGGGAGATGGCATTTGTGAAGAGCTGCCGCTTTGCTGGATTTGCTGCTGCGATTCAGTCCTGCTTTGTGTGTTTTTATTCCATGTTCACTCACGCTGCGGGAGCTCGGCCGTTCTCTTCATGGTCAAGGTCTGCCAAACAGCTGCAAACACCGTTCTCACCATGTCCAGCGACTCGGACTCGTTCTCTGACGACGGCCCTGCAGCGTCGGCGACCGGGTATGTCATTACCGACGCCCTCAAGGCTCCCCGGGCCACGACCTACACTGCCCAGGCCCTCTTTGACCAGATCATGAGCGGCGACATCGACCTCGACCCCGAATACCAGCGAGGTCCTTTTCCTTCTTTCTTCCCAGCCTCCTCCACTCACACCCCACAGACATTGTCTGGCCAGAGGCAAAGCAGGTCGGCCTCATCGACTCCATTTTCCGCAACTTTTACATTCCCCCTGTCATCTTTTGTGCGCACTTGTTCTGCTCCTTTTCCCCACAGTCTCATGTCTTTCCAGCCGTCAGCGCCCACGAAGACGGCTCGGAACACAGAATATGCATCGACGGAAAGCAGCGTCTCACTTCCATCTACCGCTTCATGCTCGGCCTCGTATGCCTTTTCCTTCCTTCCTCCTTCCCCACTAATCCCACCCATTAGATATATCGTGAGTTTATCCACGCTCTCTCCTACCCTGTCCTCCTGTCCCTCCTCATCCTTCCCATCCCCAGACCGCGACCGGTGCGCCCCCTTCTTCCCCTCTGCCCCACCAACCCCCTCACTGCCGTCCCAGCAACTCCAACACCAAGCTATGGTACCAAGGCCCCAAGATCGCCTCAAAATCATCCATCCTTCTCCCTGAAAAGTACCGTCGTCTCTTTTCCAACAAACAGATCGTCTGCATCGAATACATGGACATCAACGACCGAGATGAGCGCGAAATCTTCCAGCGCGTCCAGCTCGGCATGGCCCTTACCCCCGCAGAAAAACTCGCTGTCATCAAGTCCCCTCGCGCCGACTTTGTCCGTCAACTTCAGTCTACTTTTTTCAAAGATGCTTCCTCTCCCTTCACCACCCTTGCCTGGGATCGTTCCCGAGGCATTGATTTCCGCTGTCTTGCCACTGTCCTCTGGTGTCTCGATCGTTTCAGACAAAACCCCTCCCTCCTCACCAATACAGGCAGCATCGTCCAAATCGAGTCATGGCTCTCCGCCAAACAACAACAATCCCTCTCTACCCAGTTCAAATCAGACGTCACCGCTGGTTTCTCCTTCCTGGAATCGATGCTCAATTCCGACGATCCCACCATCACATCCCCCTTCCATGCCATTGAATCCGGCAAAGCGACTCAACGTAAGGGGCAAAAGGTCTCTCCCATTGAATTTATCTGTATTTCCCTTCTCGTCTGTATCTGGCATACCAAGTTGTCTGTCAACAGTATGGCAGACGCCATCACCCGTATGCGAAAAGCCGTCAGGAGTGAATATGTCGATGTCAGAATGAATACTCGCGTAGGAGGGACCATGATTACCTTTATCAAGGAACAGGTCGTTGGCGACGACAACGACGATGGCCATGATCAAGCCAACTCGAAATCAAATCGTCAAAGTTCTCCCGTTGACGTTTCTCGAAAGCGTAAACGAAGTGGAGGTGAAACTTTGGATGTCCCTCTACAGCAGGGACGTTTGGCTGAAATTAGAAAAATAGCGCAACGATATCAAGAGCGTACGGATTAGATCTATTTTAATGAGATACCTAGTAAAAAGTAGTGAATAACAAAACAATTTTTTATGATTTTGATTGTAAAAAAATCATTATAATATTTAAATCAACAATATATTTATAATTTAAATAAATAATAAATTTATTAAAAAAACATTTCAAAATATAAATTTATCATGAACAATTATATTTATAATATTTATAACAGTTTTTTAAATATAAATTTGTGAGAAAACTATTAACAATTGTATTTATAATTCGAATCAACAATTGTGATTTAATAATTATATTTATAATATTTATAACATTTAAATTGCGATTATAAACTTGTAAAAAAAAAAACATTAACAATTATATTGAAATCAATAATAAATTTATTAAAAAATCATTAACAATTATATCAAGTGGCCAAATGATTTCTTTATGCCAAAACATAAATGCTTGACAATGTTACGGGGCATGTTTCTGCGCAATTTGTCAACAAAGCCGATCGTCTCTATTCCAAGGTGCTCTATTCACCCATTTGGCGATCCGTCAAATCGTTCTCCCATACTTCGGGATGTTGAATGGCAAGTGAATGAAGGAGAAGCCTGGACTATTCTGTCTTCATCTTCTGGAGAAGGAGGGAAAAGGGCCTTGTTTCGGGTGCGCTACGTTGATATTTCTCTTGATATTTCCTCACTTACATTATCACCTTCAAGGCCCTGCTAGGTCACCTACGTGTCTCGACGAGCGACCCGATGTTTCCTTTTCTAGGTCAAGATGTCGATCCTTATTCTACCATTGCGAGTGTATCCTTCTCCCACCGCGCTACTCATACTTCGGGAGGAGCTTTCTATGACTATACTACCCGTTATGGTGCTATCCGCGACAACGACGTGCTCACGCTTCGAGAAAGCATGTTCCCGGAAAGTATTCCTGAAGCAAAACCCGACCCGCTAGCCACCTCTGCATTCGAGAAACCCAAAGTGCACAAATTTAGCCAAGTCGTTCGTCTTTCAGAGGAAGAAGAAACCCTATTCAATACACTTGTGAAGGAAATGCATCTCGATCAGCTACTCGACCTTCCTCTCATCGCCTTGAGTAACGGACAAATGCGACGAGCACGTATCGTGAAAGCAGTTCTAAAGAAACCCGAATTATTACTCTTAGATGAGCCTCTAAGTACGTCTTTCACAAACCTCCCATTCCCACTTTTTATTAAAAAAAAAAAATGCAGCGGGGCTTGACGCTTCAGCACGTCCTAAACTCCTCCTTCTCCTCCATCAACTTCACCAATCCCAAAAACCACGCGTTATTCTTGGATTGAGGACCCAAGATGAAATTCCGGATTGGGTCACCCATGTCGCATTGGTACAAGACGGCACCGTGAAAACAGGAACCAAAAATTCGATTCTTCCATTGATCAAACGTGATTCGATTGATACGTGTGGGACTTTGACTTCGAATTTGTCTCTATCGCCAGGAGGACGACCTGTTCTCGATCTTCGGAACGTTAGCGTCAAGTATGGTGATCGTGTTGTAAGAGTTTGGCAAAATTTTCTTTTGTGTGTGTTGTTCCCTCATTGTTTCGGTGATAGATCCTTGACGACATTAATTGGAAAATAAGACAAGGCGAACGGTGGCATCTCCAAGGTGCAAACGGTGTGTGTGTGCTCGCTTCTCTCACTATTCCAAAGACTAATGATTAATTTAAATCAGGATCAGGAAAAACGACATTGCTTTCTCTCATACTTGGCGATCATCCACAATCTTACGTTCAAAAACATCTTTTACTTCCTTCACCTTCACCTTGTTCATCATCACCTTCCACCAACCAATTTATTCTCAACCACCGTAAACGTATCCCAACACCTCATCTCCGCAAAACTATCGGCGTCGTCTCTCCTGAACTATTCGATGCATTCCCACGTCGCCATCCTGGTATGACAGTACGTCAAGCTATAGAAACAGGTTTCGAGGGCGTTTTCGTGCCTCTGCCTGGGGATAGTAACTCTACACTAGGAGAAGAAGAAGAAGAACAGTGGCGAAAGGCGCGTGTTCAGGAGATGTTGGAAAATTTGGGTCCACCTGCCTGGACGTCTCCAAAAAACGGGCCCCATCATCAAACCATACAAGAATTCGCATCCAAAAGGTTTACAGACCTCAGTACAGGTGAACAACGTATCGTTTTATTGATGCGTGCGTTGGTAGGTCAACCACCGGTGGTACTGTTGGATGAAGTTTGGAGCTCGATGACTGGAGATATGGTTCGGGCTGCGAGGAGGTATCTTCGTGGAGGTGGACTTGATTGTGAGCAGGCAGTGGTGGTGATTACACATTGGGAAGATGAAGTGCCTTGGAGTGTTGTTGAGGGATTGAAGAGATTTAGATTACAAGATGGGAAGGGACAAGTGGTCGTATGAAGAAGTTGCATCCGAGGTAGTGGAGTTGTCATTTTGAATAACTGGACATTAGATATTATCATAGAATCTCACTATTCTTTCACAAATGTACATATAAAAGAAATACAGCACCAGTTTAATTGACACGATCAAATCCCAGGAAAACACCACACCATTACTGATCATAACAATTTTATAAAAGTTGTCAAAATTTCAACGGGTGTTCTTACCAGTCTAAACTCACCATGATCCAGCATTTGAATACTGAAACACTGTCATGATTTCACCAATCCATTCATGATATCCAGCTTTCTGATGTAACACCCAAACAAACCTTTGAAAGAGCATACCATGTGTGTTTGTCTGATCACTGCCACTTATTGCTGCAGCAGTCACTATCCCCTACCTTTCCCAATATGATATCACACTATTCCTGTGGTGATCGACTTCACTTGTCATGTTGAGAAGAAACCTCAGGAGGTAACAGGTGAAATGTAGCTATCCTACAGTGTTCCTTGTCGTCCTTCAACCCTCAACCCTCTTCCTCCCCATTCACATGGACTTCAATTTCAGTCATCCATCCATCCATCGACAAATCCCTCTAACAACTTTGCAATACCCCACGCACCGGGATCCATCATTAAGGTTCTTCCCTCGTCTACTTGAACATATGCAGCCCTGCCTAGCTTGGGTATCATATTCTTTGTCTTCATTGCTCCTTCGACCGCTTGCTGCACTGCCTTTATTAGTACAGACTTGGTATCAACATCATCGTGAGCAGAGGCAAGAGTAATGCAAAAGGGGTGCAAGGCATCCATGACAGTTCGATCACCGGGTTTGGCTGGTGTGTGTTCCTTGAGAGCATTGAGCGCATGTAGAGGTGCTTCATTCCATGGGATATTCGTGGACGGCAGGAGGGAGTATGAGTATGCATTCAAGTATATCCCAAATACTGTAGGTAAGCAAAGCAGTAGAGATCGGTGACATGAATACGGATAGCAAGGAGAAACATACGAGCACCAATAGTGCCACCCATCACATCTTCTAATACTCCAGCAGTATGTTCAACAAGAGACGCGGGTGTCAAACGCGCCAGACCAGACCTCCTATTCTGTACTTCTGCTATGAGAGCTCAACATAGACATGAATCTCATACCGACAATGAATGGATAGAGGAAACATACCCGCAGCTCCAGCGGCGAATGTATGCCCACAGTCACCATCACCCAGAATCGTATCGTACTCGGTCAGGTCTTTCTCGATTTTCAGCACTGCCCAACAAGCCGACTCAATGGCACTGATCATAGTTGGTGTGACTGTCGTGTGCCCAGCACCTGCGGGCCTTGCACAGGGTTGTTCGCCCAAGTCACCTTTTCCTTTTGAAATGTAATTATTTGCATCTTCCTGTACCACGCTTACACAATCGGACCCATGTCTCCGGACGTTGGACCACGAGTATGCATCAGTGGGGGCATTTAAGAGCTCATATGTATCGATGCTCAGATTATAATTCGGCAGGAGGCGGTTGATAGAAGAGACGTTGAGAAGGGAGGCCGAAAGCGCCGGCGAGTTGAGAGATGTCATATAGGACGACGAAAATACCTGCTTTGGGAGAACGAGATAACAAGCTGTATGGATGAGTGGAGCGAGGTCAAATCGAGAGTGATGGAGATAGCACCTAGTACATCGACGAGATCATGCAGGAAGGCACCCATTTCGAGTTGGGACACACCTCCGAGATTATTGACAAAAAGTATAGTTTCGTCCTCCTTGGTAGCAAACTTTGCACTTGGCCCATCCCTATCCACCATCATCTCCACCATTTGCGCAACCAGGCCTTGAATACTATCATCCATCTTTCTGCGATAAACACCGGGCTCGTTATGCAAACCCAGCCCTACCTCACATTCACTATCGCCCAGTCTTGGACCTTGCTCTCGTCCAGGAACGTGACAATGTTCCAGTGCAACACCTATACTAGATATATTGCCCGCAACCGCGTCTCCATAGATTTTGAGTGTAGACAATGAGGCACCTTTGTGTGCTAAGGCGCCGAGCAACTTGCACACGAGGATATTTCCTGCTAGGCCGCGTGGACCGACGGTTTGGGCCACAGGGGAACGAAGGAGTGAGACATCGTCTGCTACAACGACGCTCGAGATGCGGATACGGGGGAACATGACCCGGGCTTTCTCGATTGCAAGACCAAAGTTGAGCCGGTCTCCAGTATAGTTATTCATGATTACCAAGACATCTCGTTCATCGCCTACCGAGTTTACGTCTAATTCGGAACCAAATGCAGCAAGACGGATTGTATTCAAGATCTGATTTGCGGTAGGACTGGCAAATATTTCGCCTGATACACAAGCTGTCAATAGCCCTCGGCCAGTGTAACCAACATATGCCGGTTCATGACCGGCCCCGCCACCGCAGATAACTGCTACTTTGGCATAAGCACGATCGACTGTGTATACCGTCCTTGAAGCAGAGTGCCTATTTTCTGTGCGTGATATGAACACCCAGGAGGGCTATCAGTGCGTACAGTCGTAAGCTTGGATTGAGCAAGATTGCGCCTCGCAATGATTTCAGTACAAGCCCATCGGCTGAGGTATAGAAGTGTTTGCTGGACATAGTCTTGATAAGAAATATTCGATTGAGCCATGTGAAATCTAGAGGACTTTGGATACATTACATATTCAATGAACTCAACAGAATAATGTCTACCTCCGGCCAGGCTCTGGCAGAT
>Ga0153957_100528_pt1 | contig 12948 bp, 14 predicted proteins | sample TSFL041MetaG_FD_104745 | JGI IMG/M metagenome (GOLD analysis project Ga0153957, IMG submission 104745) | Attine ant fungus gardens microbial communities from Florida, USA - TSFL041 MetaG | ecosystem: Host-associated > Fungi > Mycelium > Unclassified | place: USA: Florida, Wekiwa Springs... | reverse complement strand
TAATAGCCACTAAATACCTCACTGCATTACAAAACTCACATCTTAAAAGCTCTATCTGTCATAAACTGCTCAAATCCTCTAAGGTAATATTTATTTTTCTTTTATTTATCAGATGTGTGAGAACTTATTACCAAATTGGGAACAGTGACTCCATAGGAAAACACAAGAGAAATATAATATGTACAAATAAATAAATTGTATAGAAACTCTAATAAGTTCTCTTTATTAACTCTAACTTAGAGTAGAGTTGAGTCTGAGGTTGCTCACCAAGGACTGAACTCTTACACTATCAAGGACATAAATTCCAGGCTCAATAAAGTCCATAATGTATTTGATCCACACTATAAAGAACTCTTTCTAGACTTTTATTTTATAGATATTTTTTCTTTTTAATTTTTTTTCATTCAGTAAACAAAAAAAGCAATAAAGAATTAAAAAACCACAAAAATAATATTCAAAAAAAAATTTAATTATTTCTCAACAACTAACTTTCCTATGTTATAGTTACTGATGCTGGTATTAAAAATAACACAGTAACTGCTATTACCTACATCTACTGTTATTCCAATAATCCTTCTATCAAAACTGTTCACTATGTTATGAATATCACTACTGAAGAAACAAAAGTAGAGTTGTTAAGATTCTTGAAGATCTACAAATCAACTATATAGTTGTTTTTATAGACTGCTTACATTCAGCTAAATGGGCTACCAATCCATTATTATATCATAACCAATCACAAATGGCTATATTCTCATCTACTCTTAGAAATTTCCTTGATCAATCAAATTGAATTTTGGAATATCATGGAATGGCTCTCTCATACACTTGTCAATAAAGAATCTAAGAACACTCTTAAACAACCTTTACTCTCTCTCTAGTAAAAACTTATGGGCTTTCAGCAAAAAAGAAAAATGTGATTTCATTCTAAAAACTTGACAACAATTCTTCCAAGTCTCTAATAAAAAATGCAATTACTTTCTTGAGCTCAGAGATAACAACAATTATATCTTATACAAAAGAAGGAACATGGGTATGTTATTATTTATTTTCAAGTAGTTATATTTTACTTGACAGAACAAAACAAAACAACTATTGTAAACATACTCAAAAAATAATTAATTGAAGAGAATTAGACACTAACCAAATACATATCTTTTTTAACAAAGTTCAAAGACTTAGTCTGAGATATGCCTACTGGATAAATCTATTCATAGACTTTGACTCAACTCGACTCACATTGCAAGAAATAAGAAAGAGAGCACTCTGATGTTCTCTCGAGTGTCTACTCCATAACAAGGCTACTATTTGAGACAGATGATCTGGGTAATGTATTTGCACACGAGCCACCGGGTGCCTGGCGAGCCGGTTCGCGGGACAACAAGGCACAACAGAGGAGGGACATTAATAGGGGGGCGGCTGCGGAGGAGCCCCCATGGCCCGCTCGCAGCCCATTGCTCTGCCCGTTGTCCAGCCCGACGACGCGCCCCTCGACGCCTCCTACCCGCCCTCTGCCGGCTTCAACCCCGCCTCCTTTGCCCGCCACTTCCTTGGCTCCCCGGTCGTTGACGACTGGCCCATGGCCGAGCCCAGCTCGTTCACGTCTGCCCCGTCCTCGTCCTTCACTCGCCACATGCTTGGCTCAAATGCTCTCAGTCTCTTTGACCGTGAGGGCGAACTCGTGCGTTTCTCTCCTTCTGCTCTCTATCCCAGCTTATTCTCCCAGTGCCGCGACTACACCTGCTGTGGCCTCCATCTCAGCGACCTCCACGCTCTCCTCGAGCACTTTGAGGCCGTCCACATCGTCCTTGTCGACGGCGACGCCACCCGTCCCGAGCTCGCCTTTGACCCAGACGACATGGACCTCGACATGGACCTCGACGACGACGCCCCTCCCTCCCACTCTTCCTCTGCTGCCCCCACGCCCCCAGATACTCCTGTCTCCACTCCGCTCTCTGCATGGTCCTCTCCCCAATACCCGCCTTCCCACCACTTTACTCCCACCTCGTTGCCTCCCTCTCCCCGCTCAAAGACCGCTGTCCCTACCAGGACCGCCTCCCCTGCCTTTGCATTTACCCCCTTCAGTCGCGTCCATGTCCCCTCGCCCCTCAACACGCCTCAGCAGGCCTTCAATTCATATTCCCGCTTCTCTCAGGACTATTCGCCTGCTCTCTCTGGTGCCCAGGACAACTCGGCTCCCCCAGATGATGCCACTATGGCAACCCTTCCGCCTTCGACTGATACCCCAGCCAACTGCATTCCTCCTTCTTTGCTATTTTCTTCTTCCTCCGACTCTCCTACTCCCTCGTGTCTATCCAGCCCCACTGCCCCTTCCCGCCTCCTGAAACCCTCTTCCGCCTCTGTACCCACCACACCCACTGCCACCCGCTCAGGTTCCTCCCTTCTTCTTCTCAGCAAACCCTTCAAGTGCCCCACGCTAAACTGTAACAAGAGCTACAAGCAGGCAAACGGCCTCAAGTACCACATGACTCATGGCAGCTGCAACTTTGCTCCCCCCAAGGACTTGGAGCATGTCAAGGATCTCCTTGAGCGCAAAAAGCGTGAGCGAGCTCGCGAGCGTGAAAGGCATGTCAATCTTGGCTTGCCTCTCCCTAATCCTTCCACTGGTCCCATTACCCCCACCACAGAGCTTGCCGCAGAATACGGTATCACAGAGAACGACCTTATGGAGGTAGAAAAAGAGGCCGAGAAACGCCTGCGACCCTTTGTTTGTGCTATTGGAGGTTGTCAACGGCGCTACAAAAATATGAATGGTCTTCGTTATCATTATCAGCATACTGGTGAGCATGGTGCACAGGGTTTCTGTTTGCTCGCCAACGGACAGCACCATTCTCTTCAAGGAACAAAAAGAGGTTCTCATCATTGCCCTCCCACGGACGATCGCAGAGGCAAGAAGAGACTCGTCAATAAAAAGCAAAACGACGCCAAGCAACCAGATTCTCAATATGTAGGCCAGGTAAAATAATCATTGGTCGAGATTCCATAGCTCACCCTTTCTCTACCTAGAATGCGAGTCCGCATCCCTATTCGCTACCCACCAGCGGATCTACCTCCACTTTTCAACCACACGTTGGAGGATACCTTAGTCCCACTGCCGTCGATCCTAATGCCTATCTTGGGATGAATGCCCAACGCAGTAACCTCAGCTCATTGATGGCGATGCAACAACAAGGCGGATATGTTCCACAGCCAACACAGGCACAACCAATGCAGACGCAGCTGGCCATGTTTCATCAACAGCTCCAGGGTCACTATGTGAGCCAATACCAACAGCAGACACCTCAAGGACAGGAGGATTCTTCCGCCATATAAGCATGGAAAGTATTTTTGATTTATTCTCTCTCTCTCTCTCTTTGCCTCTTGCTTTGCGTACTAATGTAATTTACCCTCTCTTCCTTCCTTGGTTTCTTGTATGATTGATTCCGTTGGTTATGCCCATCTTTTTTTGTAATCTTTCTAGCGTGTTTCTCGACTGCTTTCTTTTTCTTTTTTTCTTTTTAATCTTGGCTCTTGCTCGACGTTGCTGGAGGGGAAAAGTAGCGATGGTGAGATAATTCTTGTCAGAAGAAAAAAATGAATCGTTCTCGAGAGAGGGCTGTGAATGTGTTTATAGAGTAAAAAAAAACCCTTTTCTTTCTGTCTTGATTTTTTTTCACCCCCTTCCGGTCTCCCACTAGTTTGGAGATCTAGATTGATATATATAGATATAGATATATCTGAAAGTAGCGTAACGACTTAAATCTAAATATATGCATTTTCTTGGGAAAAAGTGTTCGAGAAAGTGTTCGAGAAATGTGTCTATCATTGCGAAGTCTGGAGATGATGTATGGGTGTGAGTGATCTGTTTGTTGGCGATCTGTTTTTTTTGGTTGATCTGCACGATCAGAACGGATCGTATGTTCTATAGTTCCTTTTGTCAAAAAGAAATCAGTGTATGTGTACGTGGAGGGAGTAGGTGTTGAGGTCATCAATGTACAATGTACAAGCGCTAATCTTCTTTTTAAGCAAAAAGCCAAGGGACAATTTATTACTTTACAATGTATGCACAGTGTATGCGTATCGAGAAAGGGAGAGGGTTCCTACGGCGGCTATGTGCGCGTATGGACGTGTGTGCGTTTTTTTTTTGGAAACAATGAACCGAAAAAGAAAATCCATCATCACTGATGGGTTCTGAGTCAAGTAGACTCATTTCTCTCGGTCTCGTCTATCAGAAAACGCTTCTTATTCTATGATCATTATCGTCATGTGTATTTTTTTGGAGGAAGGGGGGTGGGGGGGGTGAGGGGGTAAGGCTTCGTTTAAGGAAAAAGATCTTGCAACTCCATCTCACATTCTCCCCCGAAAACGAAAACAAAGACGAAAAAACCCTGACCCATTTTGAGAAGGTGGGTGTGTACAGAATTGCGCCCTTCTTCTTCTTTTTCTTCTCCGGAGAGAAGCCTAGGTGTAATTAATCTTGTCAGAATTTCGTGTCGTGCGTCACATGCGTCCGCAATTACATAGAAAAAGAGAGAGAGAAATGGAAAACGAGGTGTGACTTGATCATACCCAAAAAAAGAAAAAAATAGCTTCTCCTCGGTCCGAAGAGAAGGATTTAAGCATTCCCGATCACGCACACATACACATACACACACAAACACACACACAGATATCCTCTTCCTTCCTAAAATGATGATGGAATGTGCGATTACCGCTTCTTTATAAATATGGATATGTCATACATATTCCGATGCCGATGCATCACGCATCGGGTAAAGAAGGAGATGGATTGGAGTTGGATTTGTTGTAGGTTAGTAGTGTGTTAGTGGCTTGTCTATCTGTACTACCCCCCCTTCCCCCCTCAGTCGAACATGAAGAAAAAAAAACTGATTTCACTCCCAACAGGGCCATGGGGCTTAATCCTTCTGACATGCACCGCTTTTTTTGTGGCTGACAAGCTGCACCCTACACATACACACAAGTTCAAATATCGGGTGATCATACACTCCAAAAGGTATTTCGAACTGGTTTGCATTATTATTATGATCATTATTATTATCGGTGGAGAAGCATTCCTATGTCCATTACAACCCCCTATCTGTTTCTATGTATGGACATGAGAAAACCATTTTTAATTAATGTGGCTTTTCCCACACTTATGGTGCCTCGGATGCAAAAATGATTTTTTTACATATCAAACCTATTAGTCAGGCACCGGTATATATATTCAACAATGCGATCGAAACCTGTTGCCCCCCCGGTCCACCACTGCCATCCTGCACTGCAGGCTGTGACTATCTTCCGGGCCCAGAAACCGGTTGTCACGGAGACCATAGTCCTTGTAGCTTTCCTGACCCCAACACCGTGGTGGGCGGGAAAGCCCTTGGTTTTTATCCAACCCTTCTCTTTTACACACTACATTTTGTCTTTATACTTATGCATTTAGTAGTACATCTGGACTGCTTGATATCTGCACAACGAAAATGGCATCCGTGAGAGTTTGTTTATTAATAGTCAATCTGCGAGTCAATTTTGCCGAAGAGATTCTAACCTATTGTTGAGAGCCGGCCCTCTGTCTGCTCTCGCACGATACTAACGATCCTCGCACGATCCTCATGACCTCCACCTATGTCTATACAGCCCTGAATACCAAGTCCGCTGATCTGGCAAAATCGCATCATGTGGACGAACCAATTAAAAAGTCTGGCTCAAGCGGTTGGGACAAGTTACAAAGGGCAACTAGTGATGCATATCAACGAAATCTTGGACTGATGCTCATTATTGGCTCTCAAATGTTCTTATCGCTTGTGAATGTGGCTGTTAAAAAGCTGAATGATATCGACCCACCCGTATCAGCCCTCCAAGTGCGTAACTGATGAGATTTTACGAATTTAAGATCTTTTGACTCGTGTTATCTTTTACATGAAGTTGATTGTTGTACGGATGGTGCGCTCGTTGCTCCCTTTTTTGTGTTATTGAGCCTATCCTTGCTCGTAGGGTATCACTTGGACATGTTCGGTTGTCTACATGTGTGCTTCACCCTCTTCACTATTCCACTACGACAGTGACTAACAAGAAGTTTCAGGATATTGACAGGTGTGCAAGACCCATTCATGGGTCCTGAAGGTATCCGCTTGTTGCTCGTATTTCGTGGGGTATCAGGGTATGTGGTCTGCGAACGGACAATAACTGCGATCTTCCATAATGAATCCAATCTCAGGTTTTTCGGACTGATCGGGGTGTACTATTCGCTACAATATCTTTCGCTCTCTGATGCTACTGTGCTCACTTTTCTCTCGCCTCTATGCACAGCCGCCTCTGGTGCATTGTTCCTTGGTGAGAAGTTTTCTTGCAAGGAACTGTTCGCTGGTTGTGCGTATTTACGAAGAAGAACCGGTATATGGTTTTAGCTGAATCCGATCCATTATCTAGTTTTTAGTCTCGCTGGTGTTGTACTCATCGCTAGGCCTCCCTTCATATTTGGCACTAGCGGCGAAGAACCAATGGAGATTTTGGTGAAAGAGGTGACGCCTGAGCAACGTTTGATCGCTGTGGGGTATGTAGCCTTGCCTTGGTCATTTCCATTCAATTTTCCTGATCTACATATAGTGTAGCACTCATTGGTGTCCTAGGAGCGACAGGAGCTTGTGAGTCACCCTTTGTATACAATCCAACTTCTTCCGGTCAATATGATTCATCATAGACACTTCTTTGCGCGCAATTGGTAAGCGTGCACACCCCTTGCATTCTATTGTAATGTTCTCTTTCTATTCTGTGGTCGTTGCTTCTATCGGGTAGGACTTGGTAAATTCTTCAGATTACCGACTGCCTAACTCATGTTCCAGAATGATTGTCACCAAAACCCCCGTCGTTGTACCAACACGACCGGAATGGCTTGGTATGCTGTTCATGATTGGGATCTTCGGATTCTTTGCTCAAGTTCGTGCAAGATCTATAATATGCCCATCGTTTGATCATCATATCTCATCTAGATACTCCTAACCATGGGTCTCGCTCGTGAGACAGCGAGTCGGGGATCTATCGGTGTCTATTCTCAGGTTGCCTTTTGCCCATACTCCCTGGCATTCATGATTTGCTAAAGTGCTCTTGATAGATTGTCTTTGCAACAATTCTGGAGAGACTATTCTTCAGGACTATACCTTCTGTGCTCTCCGTGATCGGAACACTTATGATCCTCTCAAGTGCCCTCTTTGTTGCAGTATGTGAATATCTATATTTTTACTCATTTATTACTTATTCTGTAACGTCAGCTTACAAAAGAATCAGGCCCGGCTCCTTTGGAGGGCAGTGAGAGTGTGGTTGCCTCGGAGAATTCTGACGTCGATTCTCTGGAAAGAGGAGTCTGAGATAGTGAGAGTGCTATAGATACACAGAGAACCTACGGCTAGCCGTCCAATGGGTATTTTGATTTTTTAGTAGTTCATACTATGTGTAGATTTGATGTCTATAAATGGCAGTTGCCATTAAATCATGTGTGGGAAAATGAAATCCTACCACTGTTACTTTATTACTCCACTATTGTAAAAGAATGACTTCTCCCTATCCAAACTTTTCAACATCGCTCACTTTTCAAGGAACCACCTCCCAGTCTCCTGCAGGTAGAGGTCGTCCAAAAGGATCCGGTACAGGAGCAAAGAGAGGAAGGAAGCCCAAAAATTATCTCGGAACCAATTCACCCCGAGTTGCAAGTCCTGCTCCCGGAAGTTCTACTGCTAGCCCTGTTTTCTCAAATCCACAATATCAACAAGTCCACTGGGCGACAAGTGCGGCTGAAGATCAACAAGCGGAAGGGAGTTTGCTGCAAGGGGGAATATCGAGACGGAATAGTTCACAATCGCAAGTGATTGGAACAGAACAAGGAAATGCTATCGCAGTGTCAGGCGCAGGTGCAGGTGTGGAGAGTCAAGTATTAACTAGTGGAACGCTCGTGCCGCCTCTTACAACTGGAGCAAGGCCAACCGGGCTGGATGAGGACGGAGATGTCGATGATGAACTATTACCTGCTATGGCTGACGATGATTATTCAGCTCAGCAGAGTTGGAACACGCAGTCAAAAGACAATTTGAAGTGCGAGTCCTGGTCCTAGCACCAGTGGAGTGCGCTGATGGCCTGCGGGTACTAGGATCCTTATGGATAGCTTCACCTCAGATCAATATGAGCGTTTCGAGGCTTACCGGCGGCACGCATTACCCAAACAAGCAGTACGAAAGGTCAACTAGTCTCTTCATGGTATACTATGCTTTTTCTGATTTTTGTGAACAGCTAGTGCAACAGAGCCTAGGCCAGCAGGTCTCTCAGCCGGTAGCCCAGATAATTGCTGGATTTTCTAAGGTTTTTGTTGGTGAGATTGTTGAAAAAGGTAAGGCATTTGAGGTGTCTATTTGGATCTTCTGGTTGATCATTACTTGGCCTCCTTTCTGCCGACTTGATCTGAAGCTCGCGCGGTGCAGGCTAGACGTGGAGATGTAGGCCCGCTTGCTCCAGATCACCTACGAGAGGCATATCGTTTGTACCAACAAGAGACTGGAAGAGTTGGTGCCGCAAGGCCATTGCGGTCCAAGCGTCTTTTCGTAAAGTAACGACACGGTTTAACGCCAGACTATCATTCTACGCATGTCCAAGCTTTAGGCTGAGTTTGCCTGCTCGTCATATATATTATGACCATCTTGTATTCATCTGATGCAGCTCCTAGACTTCATTAATATGCTTACGGTCGGTTCTGAAGTCATTTAGAGAAGGCTTGGCCATGAGTTTGACATGAATGATGCAAAAAGAATCATCACCAAGAATTTCGTAGTGTCGAGGTGTATGACATCTGTGTAGAAGACTTTTGACCAATGGTGTAACGATTTCTGAAAGGCATGAAATAAATTGATACATTTGCGTTTTCAAAATCCATAGATACCGTGTTGCAACGTCTCCACTGGACGGCATGCTTGGTGATCACACTTGGACTGAGATGCTCAGTGGCTCATTGAATATTTATTATGATTCAGGAAAGTTTATCTGACACATGACATTCTTTTTCATCGATGCCGGAGAATAGCTAGATTTCAGAGGCACGGTGGGTTTACATGACATTCTCAATGAACAGCCATCTCAAGAATCTGCCTTCACATCTTGCGCACATCTTACGTGGCATCATAGAGACGCAATAAATCATGCAACTGTCACGATAATCGCTCGAGAAGAAAACATACATGGATCAGAGAGAATAATTAGCCTGTATCAAGAAGGTGAGGAAACCGATGAAAAATCGACGATACTAGCCGGCATCTTACCCTCAAATTTCTTCCTTTCCACTGAATTGGTATGACAATCAAGACGAAGAGTCCAACCACGATTCTAGTAGGACATGAGCAAAAAAGCACTGATGTGTGGGAGGTTTTTGGAACTTACGCTGCCTCACATCCGAATACCTGGATTGCACCATGTTTAAGTGCCCAGGGCACCTGAAAATACGCTACACTAAACCCTGATTTTGGGCATTGAACATAGTTTGAGGGTTTGATGGATGACCTCACCTCCGAGAGTTCTGGCGAGATTGATCAAAGCGCTGACTTCACCCTAAAGACAAAATTTGTTCAACTGTGGACCGTTCTGACAAGTAGAGCCCATACCTGGTGTTTTGGAAAGCAGTCATTGGTATATGCATATACTGCCACCGTAGTGATCATGATAGCAAGCTCAGCAATACCCCAACCCATGATGAGAGCTCCAACAGTCAGGTGATTCTGGATGGCTGCACCTAAGACTACAAATCCAACTATGTATAGAGGCAAAGCGACATAGCAGGCCCTAATTCCACTTCAATCCACGAAGGAACGGGTAATTGAATCACATACCAAAGGCGACTTTCGGCCTCGAAAACACCGTTGTTCCTCTTGATGGAGGTATTCATTATCCAGTCATTCAAGAATCGGCCGACGAGTTCTCCAATAATAACAGAAACCTGGATACATTGGATCAAACCGAACACACGACAGCAGTGACGATACTTACCACAGGTGTGGCATATATACCTGCAGTTGCAAATTGGCCGAAACCATACCCACCTTCTTCTGGAGGGTTTTTCAGGAACACGACGTTTGTAACCTGGGGGCTTGTCATGAGCGGTCGAGTGAATTCATAGATGTTCATACATTGAGTCCGATACCGAAACCAAACACAAGCGCCTTACAATGACCCCAAGCTCACATGAATTTAGTACATCATATCGGAGTGCTCACCTCAAAGACAAGGACGGACAACAAGTGAGGCCTCCAAACAACATGCAGGATTGCCATGGAAGATTGCCCCCATGATGGACGATATCTTGCCATCTTCCATCCTGTAATTCCAATGAGTGTCTCTACTCGGTACCGAAGTCCAGTGGTCGTTGGCTCAGGTATCGTTGGCCGAACCGTCCGGTCATATATTCTGTACAATCCGATCAGGTGCAAATGATTTCTGGAGATAAAAATATATCTTACGTCTCCTCTCCAAATAATGCAATAGTCAGAACTACGAGTAATCCGTATAGACATCCGACCCCGTATGCCCAACGCCAGGTGGTCCGAGCCACTAGAAACCCGAAAACGAACGGAGAGACCAAAGGAGATATGATGAAACCCATGGTCCAGAAGTTCAGCTGTCATAGTTAACCGTTCTCAAACTTCCGTTTCCAACTGATCTCTCGGACTCACCTTTCGGGCTTGTAGATGAAAAGGATATAAATCCGTTACAACATATAAACCCTAATCCCAATTCAGTTCTCTTAAAATAAGTATAGTACTGCATCATTGATCATACAGTGACTTGAGGTGCTGTACTGTGGAAGGTGAGAATCGGAGCATTTTTTGAGTATTACAGTGGCTTACCCAAAAAATGCTGTCAAGCATCGCATCGCTGCACACGACAATCAGACAGGCTATGGTTTGGTCAATATGGCCTCACCAGCGAAGACCTTGAGAGTGGGCGCAAAAGTGCAGCCAACAAGGAAACCCAATGCCAACACCTTTAAGGACCTTCAGTGCCAGGGCGAAAACTATAAGTAGAGCATATGCACCTGGGACCAAAACAAAACCGGTAGGCGACCCAAACGCCGCATGATGATCACAGCAAAGATACTCCCCCATCCTAAGCATTATGTAAACACTGTGGTGGACATCTACATTCAAGTTCAAATACCCAATAGGAAGATACTCCAGCTTGAAAAGTGTAAATAGTAAAAGATGACTACATTGATGGTACTTACTTCGACGTCAAATTATTGATAATACCGGATGTGGTATTGTATTGTTCAGCCAATGAGAACAAAGATGCGATGCCTGAAATCCGAAAGCCATTCTAAGCCTGTTTCCCATGTCATTTGAAATTGCTTACCGATGCCAGAGTCGAAATCTGGTACGAATGCCGCAAGTGTGATGATAAGGAGCTGGATATCCTTACGGCCTCCCGTCCAATTCTGAGGATCCTTCTCCGAGTCAGTTGGTTGAGGCCACAATACTTTCGTCCCGTCTTTGGTCAGTTTAAGGCGAGCAGCTACTTCTTCTCCCAGCTCGACCTTTGCCTCTCTGTGTGATATCATACATCAAGTCTCCTCAGCATTCTAATCACAAAAAACAGGAATACACACTCAGGATCAACGATGAGACGACCGGCATTCTGTTCATGGAACGCGAGTAAGTCGGTGTGTAAGCAATTACTCTCCGTATCCTGTTCTCGTTTCTCATTGAGTTTGCCCTCTTCGAACATGGATGGGAAATGGCTGATAGGACTGGGGTGTTCATTCTATATATGTCTAGCATGGACAAAAAATTCCCATGATTCCATGGGAAAACTGTGGCAACCTTGACATTTTTCCACTTTTATTTCTTGATATGTGTGTGATGGAAAGATTCTCAGACGTTTCAAAGATAACAATAACAATTATGTAACCACCCTTTAGAGTTGTGGAATTCCCAATGCTACTACAATAACTCACCTCAAATGTTCCAAAGGGTGAGCAGGTCCATCTTTATACAGCAAAAGTGTTGAAGTGGAATGACGCATATCCATCACCGGGCTCCATTCCATCATTTCTATTACAATTAATCCCTGGATACCTCCTATCCGGATAGTCGGTTTCTCTACATTTATACGGTAGAGTCAAGCCTCCATACCCTCAGTCGTTCACCCATCTAGGTGAATAGTTGACTTAGACACCTCCTGTAGCTCATTACTCTCTCAGGTAAATTAGTAGTCATTCACCCAGGTGGCTGTCGAATATTATGTGATTACTATAGAATTACTTACATAATTATTTTAGTCTGTGATTCTCTATCATGTAGAATTGAGCCTCTACACATAGTCTCAACACTATAGCACTTTCTAGGTGAGTCAGTCAGTGTAAACAACCGTTATGTGATGCTTGCTGGCCTCCTTTAACAATGGCGTCTGAGTTCATTACTTCCTCAAAAAGTAATATGTAGACAAGAAAATATTTGGAGGGTACTTCAAAAAATCTATGCTATAGATTGCGGATCAACCCTGGAAGGACCCTGTCGCGCAACAAATCTTACGACAACATTGGGTTATTGTAGTCAGTCAGTATTTATTAATCGCAACAGGCGAAGACGAAAATAAAGAATGAGCAGTCAATTGTTCGTACTGGTCCAATTGCCAGTTAGATATTCTTTCTGGTCCTCTTAAGGTTTCCTGAGTCTAGAAGTACGTCAGTCCATAGGTGGGGCTCAGGTCTTAATCTCCAAAGGGAGTTTACCAGACATTTACTTATGATAGATAGTATAACATGACACTTAGATGTCTGCCAGTTCTCAGTTCAGACATCAAAAAGTGGTTATATATATTATTTATTATCTTAACATCGAACGTGCATTGATGGTGTAGTGGTTAGCGTGTCTGTGAAACCTGAGTTGATTCCCAGGTACACAGAAGGGCCCCAGT
>Ga0153957_100527_pt1 | contig 12951 bp, 17 predicted proteins | sample TSFL041MetaG_FD_104745 | JGI IMG/M metagenome (GOLD analysis project Ga0153957, IMG submission 104745) | Attine ant fungus gardens microbial communities from Florida, USA - TSFL041 MetaG | ecosystem: Host-associated > Fungi > Mycelium > Unclassified | place: USA: Florida, Wekiwa Springs... | reverse complement strand
GGAGGAGGAGGAGTTGTTCAGAGGAAGAAAGAGGGTAGTCACCATTCACCGGATCTCAGGACGACATTGGACAATCTGATCGCGTATGCGAGTTCGAGAGAGGATAACGACTCTCCTGTTAATGGATCGTTCGGTCCCGGATCGACGATTGAAGAGGACGAAGAGAGGGCTGAAGCCAAGTCAAATCGAAAGGTCAGATTTCACTCCCAACAACCTCTTCTTTTTTTTTTTTTGAAATAAAAACCCACCCTCCTACTCAGATGGCAGACTTAGAAATCACAAATCGTTCACTCTTAGCTATCAACTCGTCTCTCGAAAAAACAAAAGCCAGACAAGCTAAAGAAATCCGCGAACTTCGACGCAAACTCCGCGAGACTCGTCTGATGCTTCCTCCACTCACTTATCGCGCCGTGAAATCCTCTCTGGATCCAAGTGAAATCGGAGATGACGAAGAAGACGTGGACTCTGACGATGTCTCGTTGTCCGAGGAGGAAAATGACGACGGATTTCATTCTGCTGATCAGGATCAGGGTACGACGGGTACGGGTCATGAAAAGGACACCAACAGTGCAATGTATCACAGAATCAAACTCATGATTGAAAACCTTTTAGAAACGGGCCAGAAAGCGTTGGAAAAGACAAAACAAGATTTTATAGACTCTAGGGGTGGCGCCAAGGTATTGACAGCCGAAGAAGTCGAATCGTGGAGAGATTCGGGCGCTGCGAGTAGCACCGTCGGTCGATTCTCAGATTCTGAAAGTCATCTGGATGACGAAGATCCATCATATCCACATTCTGGTTATCTCACGCCGAGTCACAGCCCTACGCCTCTACTCGATTTGAGTAGTGAAAGCGCGATTCGTCGTTCTGGTTCTCGACAACTCAATTTTGGTCTTTCATCATCATCATCTTCGACAGTGAAGCTCTTGTCAAGCCCAAAACTGCCACCCATTCTTATTACTCAAACTCCTTAGATTATCTTCATTTGCATGCAGAATATGATAACCTGCTTTGATCAACCGTGGCGTTGACTCCCCCTTTTTCTTTTTTTTGCCTTGCATCTGCATATTAAACCTATACTGTATTTATTCCGAGCCAATTGTCACATTGTCCAGATTAAAGAAAGAAGAAAACCCATCATCATCATCATAGAGAGAAATCGATCACTCATCCGTCGTCCGTTGTGCACGTTTCGCCAACTATAAAAAGCAAACTTCAGTATGGAGATACCATTTCGAAAAAGAACAGAGAAGAAATTTACAGCTGCAGCAAGATCCAGCTGCCCACCGACCATAGTAGGCCTCGTAATAGTTCCAGGTTTATTCGAAGCCACCGGCGGAGGTTTGACAGCAGCCGGAACAGGGGGTTTACCAGAACCAGGCTTAGCTCCACCAATTGATGGCTTTACAGGTTTTGCACTAACAGGAGGTGGCTTGGGTTTCGTAGCCACAGGGGGTGGTACCTTACTACCAATTTTCATTGGCGCTTTCATATTTTCTACAGAACCCGACCCAGGCTGGGTAGGAGCTGGAGATTTCTTCCAAGGTGTCGCTGATCCGTTCATCGATCCCATTCCTGGGAATACAGGCGTTGGTTTAGAGGATACGTCAGCGGTGGCGGCTGCAACGGGTATGACGTTGGGCGTAGTCATAGGCCGTGTTCGAGGAGGTGGAGGTGGGATGGCTGCAGGTGCTACCTTTGGTGGTACCAACTCAAGATAGTTGTATGGCGCCCAGCCTTCTTCCCCGCCTTTCGCCACTAGCCACCAGCCATTATCATCTTTTTGGAGCAACTCAACGACATCATCTTTCTGCAGTGATATCTCACCCTCCTGTCCCTCGAATGCATACTTGGCCTTGTACATGGGCTTCTCGGGTTCTGCGGGTGGAGGAGGTGCAGCAGCGCGCGGAGGTGGTGGTGGGGCCCCCATATCATTCGGGATAGTAGATTTACCAACAGGCGTTGGGTCTGATTTTATCACCGGTGGTGGAGGAGCTACCGATACTGATTTTCCAGGAACGGACTGTGGACTGGGTTTAGGCCGAGATACGATTGCAGAAGATTTCTATCGAGAATGAAAGGAGTAATTTATTATGTGGGGTGTTCAAGTGTTAGCATAGTACTTACGGAAGGATTGCCTGCTCGAAGGAGTTTACCTTCGCTGATAGGCCGTACAGTACCAGGTTTCCTCTTGGCAGGGGGCCGTGACAAACTATTCGGTGGTTCTCCGGAAGCTACTCTGACGGTGTGGCTCTTGTATACATCGTCTCGAGTGATGGTCTCGTCTTTGACAAATTTGATCTCTGCTTTTTTATCCCTTTTCTTCGCATACTCAATACTAAAAATGGAGTCAACGAAAGGCTCAAAGTATCGGTAGATTTCAACACTCACGTTGGGCTAATCAGGACATTGATGGGTACCGGAGCAAGTCGCATCAGATACGTCGTAAGCTCGGTCTTAAATTCACAGCTAATGACAGGGTCTCCCTCCTCCGAGGGTGCATTAATATTCAATACCTATAAATCGGTCAGACAATGCAATCGATCCAAAAATTCACACTTACAATCCAATCATCCTTGAAGTTTGACATGTTAATACTCTTGATCGTGGCCAATGGGATTTTGCGCTCGAGAGTGGTCACACGTGTACCGTCTTTTGCAGTAGTGATGAGGATATAAACTGCTTTGGAAGTCTGTTCAATAATCAGCATCCTACATTCGAGTGAAGAAAATATTGGATACCAAAATAAGGAATCGAGGACTAGGTTTACTAGAGCGACCCAATTTAGAAACCAACACTTGAATTTTTCCACTATATGTAACGTGCTCATTAGTGGCTCCGCAAATAGATGCAAGTTCTGCTCCCAGGACATCCTTTGCATTGACACCGAGGTAATCTCCATGGAAGCGCCTGTAACTGAGCAAACTAAATCGACGACGCTCCTTTCTCCCTGCCAAGATTTGATGTCCATGATTCCGTATCTCTGCGTACACGATTCCTTCTTTGTTGTTCTTCCAAAAACGTTGGATTCTACGAGCACACTCATGCTTATAACGCATGTAGTTACGCCAAGCACGCTGAATGCGAGCTGCCATGTTGTGCCAGTAGCGATCCCGCATAGTTTCTAGAGCAAATAGCTTGCAATCAATAGTCAGAAAGGGAAGGGGGTAGGTTGTATAAAACGAGCACCGTTTCTGGATTCTTGATAAAAGCTTTGGTAACACCCATCTGCCACTCCTCCTTGGCGATGCCAACATCTCTTAGAATCTGTTCGCAACCAGATTTTGAATCTCCCGACCAGATATATTCACCAGCATAAGAAGTTTTCGGTGACAGCAAATAGAATCGTTCAACCACTTTCTCAAAGGTATTCCGATATGCAAAGCCTGCTCTACGAACACGGATGTTTTCTTGAAGACCAAGGTACTTTATCTGATGAAGAACAGCCTTGGTATCATATTCCGTTGCGCTGCGGTTTTGGTTAGGTTTGATAGTCCGGATATAGGAAGGTTGTGCTTTCATAAGATTGTCTACGAGTGCTCCAGCGGATTGCTGATGCCAGGCCAAGTCAGGCATCCATGTTATGGATCAGACTGCCCATCCTACCTTGATTCTATCTCCTGCAGTAGGAGGGCGCTTCTTGCTATTCGGATCTGGGCGATCCGGGAAGAGTGCCTGTAAGAAGGTACTGCCACTACTACCAATCAGGTCCAGAAGATCCTTGATAAGCGAATCTTTATTTTTGTCGGTCATACCAGCCACATTGTACATCACGTCCCCTGCATAATGGCGAACCAGGAATTGAGCACCTCGTGCCTCGAAATGGGGATTACTCGCCAACATAGCTGCACGTTGGGTAAAGCTGTTGTCGGCCGCAGCTGGGTCGGCGTGAGCGGTGGCACAAGCGTCATTGAGGGCGGCAAAGATGCCAGGTGGACGGCGCTCCTCGATGAGCTCGCAGACGATCTTGTTATTGAAGAACTTGATGGGTGTCCATTTTATCTGTTCACGAACATATTCTTCTTGCTCTGTCTTGAGCGTAAGCTCGATGAAGATTTGCTGTAATTTTTCGTTGACATAATTGATACACAGTTGTTCAAAAGAATTATCCTTCAAAATCAAAGTCAAATAAATCACTGCAAAAACAGAATCACCGCTTACTTCAAAGATTTCGAAGCCAAAAATATCCAGAATTCCAATGACATGAGCAACGGCCCCTCTTGTCTTCATCGAAACATTGATCCTTGAAACGATCCATTCGAAGAGATTACTGTAAATAGCCTTCGCTAAAGCGTCTCGTCCAGCTGACGCCTGGGATGGATTCAGGGGAACATTATAAATGGAACCCCGGCGACCGCCTCTCGTTGTTTCCATGACCCTCTGTGTGAGGACCTTCTGCACCAAAGCGCCATCCACATCCATTAGATATGCCACGAAATCTGTGACTCCGGTGTCTACAATCTTTGAATTACCGTCATCCATCTCCTCGAACTGTACATTACCAAGCCACAGAACGATAGCAAGCATCCTGAAGATTTCATTTTGTTCATCCGCACTCAGACCTATGACATCCATGGCGTTCTATGATTGTTTGAATCAATTATACAGACGAATTGATTGAAATCTAAGGCTCACGATCGTTTGTGTGTAATCCTTCACATCATCGATATCCTGTACTTCCAGACAGTTGCTCATGCTAGTATAAGCATATGCCTCAGGGCCTTGCAGACCGAAAGCATCTGCGAGGGAGCTCAACATTTGAGAATTTGGGCTTTGCGTCCAAACTCACCTCTTTGCTCATCGGAAGCACCCTTAGTAAATTGGTAGAAGATGTGGAAATTGCGCTCATTCTCCACTTGTCCAACTACACGGCCCTTTTCTAGAAGATAGTTTGTAATCTGAGCTCCTACAGGCTCTCCTTGGGTGTTAAACATGATTTCCAAATATTTCCCCTATTTCCAAATTCAATTCATGTGCCAAAGACGCTGGCTTAACTTACATGTCGACTAGAATTGTTATTACGAAGGGTCTTCGCACATCCAAAACTTTCGAGAAGTGGATTCGTTGCTAGCACCATGTCTTTAATCTCCTGGATACTACTATCTTGACCTCCAGATACAGCGGCTATATACTGCATGATTCGCTTGGCAGCTTCAGTCTTCCCTGCGCCAGATTCGCCAGATATGATGACACATTGATTCTCGTGGTATGCGTTCATGTTGTAGTAAGCGCTCTCTGCGATACTGAAGACATGTGGTGGCACCTCCAGCCTGTTCTTCCCTCGATAGCGCCGGAGAATTTCGTCAGTGTAGATTCCGAGGTCTATTTAAGTTCTGCTAGTCAATCATACTCATGAGCAGGACCAAGTTGTATGCATACCCCGGAATGGATTGACGGAAATCAAGACCGCCCCAATGTATGTGTAAATTTCACCACTCTTCCACCGTTTTTCTAAATTCTCGTTGATGCTTTCATTGCTGATAGTTGTCAGCAATGTCATATCCGAAACTCCGACCTGCTTCTTCTTAAAGCCCTCTTTCCAGTCGGCCTATGTATACGGATGAACGATACAATATTTAACATAATGACGATAGTGACGGACCTTTGCCACCTTTGCCTTTCCTCCTGACTGCTTTACAGGTGCTGCCTTCTTTCCTGCTTTCTTGGAAATAGCCTACATACATATAACGGTTAGATGGGTGACCCTGTGAATGCTGCTGAACTCACCATTGTCTAAATACCACAAAGCCCTTAATTATCAACTTTCCAGCAAAGGAATGGCTGTGAAAAACAAAATGGAGGACCTAGATATGCAGGGAATATGCCGATAGGATATGAGTTGATTGTCAGGATCAAGTATATCGGCTTCTCCCGTAGTAAATTACATGCAACTACAATTTACTTCTGCACTATAGGTACTCAACACTTCATTTCCTGTTTTTCAGATCTGTTCAATTTGGTTTCTTACCTTCTATCACTACCTTAAGTGTTTCTGCAGCAAGTATTAGAATTGGTGGCTCTTTCGTCAATCCTTCGCCTTTGACTAGCTGCTCAAGCCCTTTTACTAACCCAGTTGATTCAGCGTCTCTCTTAAGAGCTTTTCGCAACTCGTGGTCATTCGTGTTCGTAAGCAAATTCTTGACACAGACGAGGGCGCGATGGACGAGACCCGGATGCTCATATGTGGTATGGTTGTCGTAGATTTCGTCTAGAGACACAACGGTGGAAGGGTCAATCAGTTGCGTCAACACTGGCAGCACTTTTTTACGCTCCTGCTGTAGTTGTGACAAACTCAGACAGGCATGAGGTGAACAAGTGAGAGCAGCAAGGGCACCGGACGCTGCCAACACAGTTGGCAGATCATCGACATCGGCTAGTGCGATCAGAATTTGGAGCTTGGAAGTAGTACCTGGGGTCTTGGGTGTATCACAATAATGCTCAAAGACATCGTCTGAGCCAGCGACCAAATTGCATATTAATTCTACTGCAGATCGCCGCATCAAAACATGATCTTCAAACATGAGAAGTTCGACTCTGCCAAGAAGACCCTCGGCCCGAGCGATGCGCTCAGCAACTTGAGGCTGATATGAGGAGAGGTTGGTCAAGGCCATACTAGCCTCAAATCTCTGCAGGAGTGTTGATGAGGAATGTTGTAACAAAACAGATAAGGGCCGAATGGCATCAAATACGACACCAAGATCAGGTCCAAAGACGTGCAAAGGAGATGATGTGATAGTAAGTTTGGCCAAAGCCTGAATAGTTTCCAGGTATCTCGCGTCAAGTATCTGATTCTGTGGTGTCAATGACCCAAGAGCGTGTTTAATGAGAATGGATAGCGTTTTTGCACCACCACTTTGTAGAACCTTTCCCCTGTTCTCTGTGTCCTCTACAATATTTAGCAGAGTCTTCCCCAGCAGGAGTCTGATTGCCACAGTATCACTGACCGTCAATGCTGACCCAATTACACCCAGGGCACCAGCATCGATCAGCCGGTGGACCCGTGCCCTAACACTCTCATCTGACTCCAAAATCGAAAGTTGTCGCTGTCCTACTTCATCATTTTTCTTCATAGCCTGTGCCATCTTCTTCAACTTTTCTAACTGTGCTTGATCCTCAGAAAGGCGCGGTCGGTAAGCACAAATATTTGAAATTACGACAAGGGTACCGTACGTCATAGCTGAGTCCACAGCTATACTCTGCGAAGTACTTGGAAATTTTCTGCGCGGGATGAGAGAGAACAATTGCCGGAGAAATTTAGAATCCGATGATAGTGTCTCTTTGACCCCTGGTTTAGTACTAAGGTAAGCAAGTGCCTCGACAGCGTCGGAGAGTGGCTCGCGATCGTCCGCATTAACAATGAGACTTTTCATCATATTTGCCAGATAAGCCTCTTGGTCATTGTCATCCGTATTTTCAGGGATCGGAGCCTCCGATGCATCAGCTGCGATACCCCTGGAATATTTAATCAACGCAACAGCAGCCGCAGCTCGTAGAGAAAGATTTGAGGATTGTTGACATTTATCCTTTAACCAATCAATGGGTCGAGTTCGGATGATCTCTCTACAGCGTTTGTGGCCAGAGGCCTGCCCGAGTAGGCGTGCTACGCTCTCTTCGAGTTGTGTGGAATGAGCGAAATCTACTCCATCCATAATGTTTTCGATGACTCCTTCTTCACATATAATAGCCTCTGCAGCAGGCCAGTCGACCTGAAACAGAGCATCAAGCGTGCAAATTCCCGTCCGCAACGAAATATCGTTGGTCTCCGTTAGAGCATCGGCTATTTGAGAACCAAAGAGACTGGCCAATGTCTCGGACTCTTTGTCACCCGCTAATGTGTCATGAGCTTTCTGACAAAGAGCAGAAAGCAGAACAAAGGCCTTGGATCTGATGGTCGAGTTACTGGAAAGGGTAAATGCTTGGATGAAACTAGAAATATCAGCTCGGGTGAATGAGTCGAGATCAACTGTCTGGGATTTCTTGATGAGCTCGTCAAGAATTCTTTCATCAAGTTGGTGTGACTGTTGAAAGGTCATACTTCAATGTGAATACCGTAAAGTTGATTATATCCGAAGCCTGTTACACGCGATGGTGATCACTCCGCAAATTTGCCATCACACTTTTTTTTTTGTGTCCGTCATGTCACTAGAGGCTGAACAACTCGAGAGTATCCCTACATACCAACCTGACCTTCGAGACGTGGTTATCCAATCTGGTGATCATGTGCTCGTCCAACTTTCGAATGGTGATATGAGTAGTGTGAAGGTTGATTTCAATACGTGCGGCCTTGCGCTATTTTCTTCTTTTTGTGGCTGGCTCACATGGGCTCAGAACCGCTACTATCAGGAAATTTGGCACATTCTTTGCGAATGACTTGATCGGGCAAAAATATGGCAATACCTATGAAATCCAGGGAAAAAATCTTCAGATTTTGGCCCCCCAGACTCTGCAGGAAGTAGGTAGGAACTTTTTTGATGTCTTTCGAGCTAGCCCTGACTATTCTTTTCGCAGAGGATACAGAAGCCACCAATGAGTACATAAATGACGGGGAGCTTGTACAATCCCTTAAGATAACTGACATTCAGGCGCTCAAAGAAGCTGGTGCTCATGCCACTGTAGGTAACGGAACAAAAATGCAGCTGATTATCACGTTAACATTCAGCTCAGGACATTATCAGGAAACAGATCGAGCAACATTCCAATTATTCACTGAAAACAGAGTACAGTAAAGAAAAGTATAAGAAACGCAAAGCAGTGAAGTGTGCAAAGTGTTTTACTGCCTCCTACTTGCTCGTCTGACACTTGAATCAGGTACTTAAGAACGTTCACCACTATTCCCCCAATACTCAGTAATGTTTGTGATTACTGGTTCGCAAAGGATCAGGAACGCATACGCGATATCCGTGTCGATACTCTATCGCAGCTTCTCAACTTAGCCAACGTTCGACCTGGGGGGCGGTATATAGTAGTTGATGATGCATCAGGAATTGTAGTGTCCGCTATGTTAGAAAGAATGGGAGGTGCGTGTATGATGCGTGCCATGAATCTCTTGTTTCATATCTCAGTTAGGCAAAGGACGAATAATCTCAATTCACGACTCGGAGTCCCCTCCCCCCTATCCTGTGATGATCAACATGAACTTCTCTCCAGAAACCACGAGCATCCTTTCGTCCCTTAATTGGGCCACCGCGGACGAAGAATATACGCCTATTCTTCCCCCAAGTGAACTTGAAAACTTAAATGTGAAATCTGAACGTCAGAAATCCCGACTGAACAAACGGAAGGCTGTGAACGACCATTTATTTTCAACACGAAGAGAGTTATTTGATGGTGAATTCGATGGGTAAATATACTTTCCATGAATGAACTTCTTTGCTTATCTCATACTAGACTAATACTTGCCACCCAATATGATCCATTCTCCATTATTGAGAAATACACACAATATCTGGGGGGCTCGGCCAATCTGGTAGTGTATAGTCCACATTCACAAATTTTGGCCGATCTGCAAACGAAGCTACGAGATAATCCCGAATGGTTATCACCAAGCCTTATCGAGTCCTGGCTCCGTCAATATCAGATTCTGCCAGGTCGGACACATCCCCTCATGAATATGTCTGGTTCTGGTGGATATCTGCTACATTCCATTAGAGTGTACATCTCTTCTGCTACTCTCGTTTGCTGGATTTACTGACATGTTTCAGATATGATGACCCAGATGCCTCTTACACCCAACTCTATAGGCATCGTGCGAAGAGGCCTAAAACTAACACAGAAGGTTCTGTTGTGCCCATAATTGAAGAATGATCAAATCGGACACTCGATCTAAATGACAAGAGGCAGGAATAGGTGGACAGTTTATATAGTGATCGAAGTATAATGTATAGGTGAAATACGTGGATAGATATTGCAAGTACAAGTATTTTGCAGCGTCATATAGCAGATATTACAGGGTAATAATTGTCTAGATAATGACTAAGATGAGCCCATAGATTCCGGGAAGAGCGCCAAGAAAATCTAATAGAGTTATCTACAGGGTTACAAATCCAGGGAAACGGACCTACCTCATCAACGATAGAATAAACTATATGTTGATTAAGTCGCCGATTCTGCAATACTGCAAATATTCTTCGAGCTCCCCTTCGTGCATTTGTTCTTCCGATCATGTTTGCTGCAAGATCTATGATATGGGTAACATCAGAGACCGCCTTTCGATAGCAGCTACAAGAAACTGACCTGGTACCAATGAAGAGAGCTTACGATTTGCTTCTTCCCGCGTACGCAATTTTTCCTCTGTCGTCCGAGATGATTGATTACTTCTGAGTTCTCCCTCAGGCCAAATATTCCCCTTGAGGAGATCCAGATAAGCAATGACCTTTGATTCCTCCCAAAGACCTTTCACAGTATCTCGAATTTTCCTTGAACGCTACGTCAGCATCACCAGGACCCCTTTGTAAAACAAGATTTGCCACACCTTTCAATGGTTCCACCCAGAACTTGTTGAAGAATAATCAGTGTGGCTTGTCTCCTCAGCCAATTGTTCTTATTCAATTCAAACACAGCCAAAATGAAATCACAAATCGGTGCAGTAAACGCAGTTGTCTCTTCTTCAAGTAATTTCAGGTCCTTTGCAATTTTCAGTAATGTCGCTTCTGGAGCGTTTTTACCAGGTGCATTCAAAGCTTGTGCAACAAGGTTTTCATCATGACTTCCAGAACCCACTATGCCTGCGAACTCAGCTGCTTGCCGCGTGAGGCGTTGGATCATGACGTCCAGCATCGATGGACCAAAAAACATGTCGTCAATACTCTCAGTCACATGACGATATACGTTCTTGACTAGATCTGTACCAGAACGCGGTTTCGGTAGACGATCTAGACTGCCAGCAACAAAAGGGGAATCACGAGAGAGAAAGGTCCGAAGCTCATTGCTTTCGCTGGCAATTGGGATAGCGATGACACTCTGAAAAAAATAAACAAATCATAAGTCATATGCAGCTGAGCTGTGCATGGTTATACTAACTTGGAGGTATTTCTCTAGCGCTGCCTTTCTCATATCAACAAAACTTCCAGAAAGTGTTGTTACAAGCGTCTTTCCAGGAAAATCTAAATTCTTCACCATCACATATTTCTCCCTCAACCGATTATGCATTTTGAAGAATTCGTTGTATCTCCTAGCAACCACCCAACCCGATACGATATTGCCATCAGGAGCCAGCTGCTGGACTTCAACAAGATATCTCACGACAGATTTCCCATTCTCCTCACTGACGGTTGAACTAATGATTGACACCTTTGTGCGATCAGAGACAAGCCGATTCGCATTTTCTTGTTGTTCGTATTGCAACTTTCGGAACCGCAACTCCCTGAGCTCTCGAATGACTGCCGACTTGGATTTATCAAGAAGTTTGAGTTCTTGAGTTTCTCCCGTCAACTCGGCCTTGCGGATCAGGTTGTCCAACATCATTTCTTGTGTTTCCAGGTGCATGATTTTGTTACTCAACCGAGTGATCTCAAAAGAGAGTTGAAGGTCCCCAGGACTTGCTGGCCGATATGGGAGACTCTCCTCTGTGATCGAATTCTCCAAACCTCCTTCATCTCCTGTATCTGGGTCTTCAAGTTCTAAATCATCAAAAGCAGCCCTGCACCTGCTCTTATCATGACTTCCGGACTTGGAAGACTTTGCAGTACCCAAGGGCATAAAGAGAGATGACCTTGATTCCTCATTTTCCAGTGCCATGATATCTGTCAAGGCAGCGTGGATTGCTTCTATACGCTTCTCTTCTGCACGTTGTAACTCATCCTCTGGATCATTGAAGAGTGGTGCCCGCGAGGATTCGGCTTCAGTTTCGGATGACATGAGTACATCAATAGTGTTAGTGAGTGGACGGTGGCCTGAGCCTGAGCTAGCTGTTTGTTGTGGAAAGGTGGGGCTTGGGATACCATCAAATGGAGGATTAGATTTTATTATCGGGAGAACCGAATGGGAGAGTGAGCAACCAGCATCCCTGGACTCAGGGATCGAAAAGTCGGCATCGCTCAGGACGCGAAACCAAAGATCTGAGCGTTCAAAATTTTCAAAATCGTGTTCCATGTCCTTTTCGATCTGACGTTGGGCGAGGAGGACACTACGACGAACACGACGCTGGGCGGCTTGAGAATGGTCGGCATGGTCCCTCATAAATTCTTGGATTGTATCAATATGTTTTCTAGATATCATTGAGAGAGTTGGCGCTACGACGGAGCCAGAAAAATAAAGATCATGTAACATGGCGACATCCTCTTGTAGAGTTGGTGAAATGAATAAATCTTGGAGGTCATCATCCGAGCCGGATGAATCAGAATCCACAATCTCTAGGGGGTTCTTGAAGCTCTCTACTGTCAACCAGAACTGGACAGGTAGAGAGCGACGTCGACGGTCCATAAACTCCATGAAGTAAGACAATGAGCTGGGATTCCTGAGTACATCGCGCAAGGAAACCCTCTGCTTGCTTGAAGTATCTTGGAATGGGGGCTGTTTTGACCCATCTCCGCCGCCAAGCGAGACAATACGTTCCTCGACTTTGCGTTTGGCGGTATAAAGTCTGTCCAAGAAAGCAACGACATCCTCTGTCTTCTCACCATTTATCCAGTCATCCTTTTCGTGATTCGCTGTGAGGCGACATTGTCATATATGTATGTAACCGACGGACAGGGACCATACCGAGTAGCATACGAGTTCGTCTGATCTCTCCCAAGATGTCATTTTTCAATCTCCTTGCATCCAGAAGGGAAGAGTAACGGTTAATGCTACGTAAAAAAGAGTCAAACTTGTGAATATCTGTTCGAATGGTGATATTTTCCGAAGTTGGAGGTGCTTCGTGGATATGAAGATTGACGGTGGATCTGGGATATTGCACCTCTATGATGTTTCGAACTTTGGATACCAACTTCCTGAGAGTGAAAGGCATGATAT
>Ga0153957_100520_pt1 | contig 13110 bp, 20 predicted proteins | sample TSFL041MetaG_FD_104745 | JGI IMG/M metagenome (GOLD analysis project Ga0153957, IMG submission 104745) | Attine ant fungus gardens microbial communities from Florida, USA - TSFL041 MetaG | ecosystem: Host-associated > Fungi > Mycelium > Unclassified | place: USA: Florida, Wekiwa Springs... | reverse complement strand
CAACAAGGACAGCCCCTTATATGGTTAAGTTATTGCTATTTTAGACACAAAAGGACTGCCATATGTAGAACAATAGGCAGTAGAACATGTGATGCTCTGTCCAGGTGCACAGACCATCATTTCTTGTATATAAGGCTTCATAGTCTGAGGATTAGATCTCAGACTTAACAACATCTTTTGTTGCTTATTCTACCTTGCTTGAGAATCCAAAACTCTTCAATCACAAACTCAGTAAGTGACCTTTTGTGATACTTGATAACTCTGAGATATGTTTTCTGGATTGGAAGTGGTTCTACTTGGTGAATGAACAAAACTAAGGTGTAAATACAGGGATTTTCCTTAAGTGTGAAGGTCTCAGTAAAGTTAGGCACATGATTGTCAATAGATTATGACTTGGTGTTACAGAGGTCTGTGACAGTACCCCCCTTGAAGGGCCACACCCTTATGACCATAATGTTTGGAGATTGTGATTCGTCACTGAGAAAGTTTGGCAGTTTACCTGGTGTTCTAGAAGAGTTCAGTGGTTGGTCTGGGGCTCTGGGGTTCTTGAAGTGATGTTGATGAGTCATGTGTTCTAGGTTTAGTTGGGTTTTGAGAGTGGTAGTCGGATAGTAATTTAGTGGCATTTTTTAGGTCGAGCGTGCTGAGCCAGGAGTACTCCTCTGGCATACCCTCATAACCCGCCTATCTTACATAATACCATAGTGGGCCCTTCCATTAGCAATCCCACTTGGAGTCTAAGATCTCTGCCACTTTGAATTCTAATTTGCCATTGATTTTAACGGGAGAAGGGGGTGGGTTTATGTGGTTGGAGATGGTACAATGGCCTGATGGTTCAAGTTGGGAGATGTGAAACACTGGGTGGATCACCCACAGATGTTCCAGGAGTCTGATAAGGTACGAGTGCATACCTACTCTCTCTACTACTTTGAACAGCCTGAGGTAGCGTTCAAATAGCTCTCTCAAAGGTCGGGTGGTCTTGACAAATTTTGCTAGGATAAAGACAGCATCCCCAGGCTAGAAGGTGGGTGCCTTTGAACGTCTGGCATCTGCTGGGCCTTGGTATCTTGCTTGTGCCTCTACAATGGCTTGTTTGAGCCTCATGTGAGTATTCATAAGGTCTATTACAAATTTTTCTGCTGGTATAGATGCAAGTTCATGCATTGTTTGTACTTGTAGACTGGGGTGGTACCCTTTGTTTGTAAAGAATGATGACATACCCATTGTAGAAGATGGGTTGTTATTGTAAGTGAATTCTGCTAGGAGTGGTAATCTTGTCCAGTCTGACTGTTGATAATTGCAGTAGATTTGCAGGTACTGTTCCAGGATCTAGTTTGTCCTCTCTGTCTGTCCATCTACTTCTGGGTAGTAACCTGCTGAAAAGTGTAGTTTCATATCAAGGGCTGTTACCAATGCCTTAAAGAACCTGAAAGTGAATTCCATTCCCCTATCAGACATGATATGGCTTGGTAATCTATGTTTCGAGAAGATATGTTGGATAAACAGACTAACTAGGCCTTCTGAGTCGATTGAGTTATGGATTGGAATGAACACTGATTATTTGGTAAGTCAGTCAACTATTACCAGTATGTTGGTATAATCCTCTGAGTTGGATAACTGTTTGATGAAATCCATTGACAGGGATTCCCAAGGATGGAGTAGGATAGGTAGTTATTTCAATGTGCTGTAAGGTTTGTGGTGTCTGGCTTTGTTTCAAGAGCAGGTGTTGCAGGAATTCACATAACTAGTGACAAAATCTCTTAGATTGGGCCATATATATTCACAACGGACTAGCTGGAGTGTTTTCAACTATCCCAGGTGGCCTGCAAGGATGTGGTTATGTTTGGTCTTAAGTACTTTCAGGTGGAGGTCTCCCAAGCTTGGTACAAATATCTTTCCCTCAAAGCATAGATACCTATCGATATCCCGTGTCCATTTAGGGTCATCAGTATACTCTCCTGTATCAAGGAACTTTCTGCAGTCGGGATTGGTGGCTGTAGCTGTTCTGATGTCTATGTTCAGGGACTCCATGTTGAGGATGGTTTCTGCCTGGAGTTTCTTTAGAGAGGGGCCTGTTTCTGATTGTAAGTTGGCTAATTGCTCTGTGGTGAAGAGGGATTGTTAACTATGATTGTTACTAGTACTGTCCTTATGGTATACATCCTCCCATCTAGTTAGTGCATCTGGTTTCATCCTTAGCCTTCCAGGTCTAAACTGAATGAGGAGATTGAATTGTGATAGAAATTCTGACCATCTGACCTGGTGCCAGGAAAGTATTTTTGAGTTTGAGAAGTAAGTCAGGTTTTTATGATCTGTGAACACTTCTACTTGTAATGAACTTAAGTTGGAGATAACTCAAGCACACACTCTATGTCAAAGTTGACAAAGAGAACTCGTTAGAGTCCTCACTAATTGTTTTAGCTACTTATACACGAATCTGTGTTTACTAGTATTTGTTTACTCAAATTATCTCACAGACTCCTTTTGAGTCATAGTGTCCCACGCACTTTATATTATTACATAATAAATGAAAATGAAAAAGAAATAAAATAATCTGCTGCCATAGATTTCCTAGCTCATTTGTTGTTTTATTACACTACTGGGATAAGGGTCCCTTCCAGATAGTGTTGCCATTTTTTAAAAGCTTCAAATATTGCTAATAATTCCTTGTCATGCACGTCATAATTCAACTCTGTATCACTGAAGGTTCTGGAGTGGAAGGCAATAGGGTAGACATCTCTATTGAGGTATGTTGAGAGAATAGCTACCAGGGCTTGGTCAGATGCATCCATCTCCACTATAATCTTGGAGTCTGGATCCTAATGTGCCAGTATAAGTGCAAATATGAATGCCTCCTTCAATGTTTCAAATGCTTTTTGACAATCCTTGGACCAGTTCCAGGATATCTTTTTTTTTGTGAGACGAGTCAATGACAGGACAAGATCGGAGTACCCATAGATGAATCGGCAATAGAAGTTGGAGAAGCCTAGGAAGGCCTGAATGTCCTTTAGCCAGTGAGGAGTAGGCCAGTTCCATATGATGTCAACCTTCTGCTTGTCCATCTGTACTCCCTCTAGGCTGAGTATAAACTCCAAGAACTCAACGCTATTTTGGTGAAAGGTGTATTTTGCTAGTGCACAAAAAGTTTGTGAGTTCATAACCTCCTTAATACCTCTTTAACATGTTCCTTATGGTTAACTAGGTTATCTAAGTAGATTAATATATTGTCTAGGTAGACAACCATGAATACATTTAGTAGGTCAGCAAAGATCTCATTCATGAATTGTTGAAATACAGCTGGGGCATTGGATAGTCCAAATGGCATCACTAGCCATTTAAAAGAGCTATACCGGGTTCTAAAACAGGTTTTCCATTCATCGCCCTCTGCAATGTGTACTAAGTGATAGGCATTCCTCAAGTCAATTTTTGAGTAGACTCTGGCTCTTTTTGGGGCATCAAGTAGATCTGTTATTAATGGGATTGAGTACTTGTCCTTTTGGGTGATGCAGTTCAGCCCTCTATAATCTACACAGTATTGCAAGACTCCATTTTTCTTCTTGACAAACAGGACTGGAGTGCCACCAGGGGACTGTAAAGGGCATATGATACTAGTTTTGAGATTCTCATCCAGGAATTCCTTCAGGGTCTGTAACTCTAATGTTGATAACGAGTATATAGGTTGTAATGACAAGCTAGTTATGACATCTGTCTTATCACACTTAACGTTAGAGATAAACAAAGAGAACTCAATGAAGTCTCTTGGTGGATTGTGCTACCTACTTATACATCTTTTCTATTTGTCTATGTGTATGCTTAAGTAACTACTGAACCTTCCAGAAGATTCCATCATATGACCTCATCTTATCTTATCTTATCTTCCTTTTCTATAATTAGGATCCTTCATCTAGTCTGTCCGAGAATAGCTCTCATTCTTCCCATCACTCTAGCCATACTATATTTGGTTTAGGTGGGCGATTTATGATATTATTCTTCTTTTTAAGGTTCTTCCTTCGGAAGAACTTTGCTCCCTTCTATCTTCTCCAGTTTCTTTCCAACTTTTTTAGGTATTCCCAATTGAATTTCCTGTTGTTCTACCCATATAATATCTTTGCTGTAAATCTTCCTAGCATTTCTCTTTTTTCTTCTTCTATCCTTCTTCCTTTGTTTCTGTATTTTTTCTCATATTCTTCTATTGCTTCCTTTGCATTCTTCAGATTTATCTCCTTTTCCCATGAGTCTTCTTCAGCTGTGTATCCCTTCCATCTCACCAGGTATTCCCATTTCCCATATCTTTTCCTCTTATTTATCATCTTCTCTATCTCGTATTCCTCTTCTTCTTCTATTATTACTGGAAGGGCCGATTATTTTTTCTGTTCTCGAACTTGCTCCTTGTACCTCCTGATCCTACTCATGTTTACTACTGGGTGGATCTTGACTGTTCTTGGTAATTCTAGTTCCATCACGTTGGTGGATATGACCTTTTTTATTTTGTAGGGTCCCACAAATCTTTCTGTCAATTTCTTTGTTTGTCTTCCCTCTATCTGCTATTTTAAGTCCTTTGTGCTTAGTAGCACCAAATTCCCTTTCCGGTATTCCTCTACTTCTCCCCTTTTCCTATCTGCTTGCTTCTTCATTTTTTCTTATGCCTTCTTCAATGCTGCTTGTGCTTCTTCCTGTATCCTTTTCATTTTCTCCGTGAACTCTTTTGCTCCTTCTGATTTTCTCTACTTCCTCATTTCAAAACCCATCCTTGGATCTCTTCCATTGTTTGCTTTGAAAGATGATACATTTGTTGAGATGTTTACTTTGTTGTTATAAGCAAACTCTGCTGTTCCTAGCCATTCTGGCCATTGTTCTTGCCGATGATCAATGAATATTCTCAGGTACTGTTCCAATTCCTGATTGGTTTGCTCTGTTTGTCTATCTGTTTGGGGATGGAAAGCCGTTGACAACCTCGTTTCAATTCCTAGTATTTGGTTTAACCCCCTCATCAAGTTTGCCACAAACTGTGCTCCCCTATCTGAGATAATGCTTTCAGGCAACCCATGCAATTTCCATACATGGTCCCTAAACAGCCTTGCGAGTCCTTCTGCCAATGTCTTGTTTGTTGTCGGTATAAAGTGTGCTATCTTCATTAATTGGTTGCATACTACCAATATTGCATTGTATCCTTGGGCTAGTGGTAACTTGGTTATAAAGTCTGCTGTTATATGCATCCAAGGCTTCTCAGGGGCTTTATTTGGCATTAGTTTCCCTGCTGGTGCTGCTACTTGGTTCTTGTTTCGTTGGCAAGAGTCACATCCCTCCATGTATCTCTTTACTTTCTTCATTATTCCTAGCTACCAAAAGTTTCTTGTGACCAGTTCCACTGTCTTCCACTGCCCTCTATGTCCCCCCACTAGGGTATCATGGTGTAACCAGATTATTTCTGTCCTCAACTCCTTGTTCTTTGGCACATACATCTTTCCTTCCTTTAACATAAGCCTGTCTTCCTCTCTCCATTCTTCGTCTCTTAGCATCTTTACTCCTGCTCATTTCATTTCCTCCACTGCCTTGATGACCTTGTCATCTTTTGTCTTTGATTCTCTTACTTTCTTCAGTAGATCTACTCCTTTGATCAGTACTTCCTCTGTTCCTGCCTTTCTCAGCCATACTGCTTTTACCAGTGTTCTATCCTCGTTGTCCCTTTCTATTCCCCTCCTCCAGTCTGGCCTTCTGCTAAGTCCATCTGCTTTTCCCATCTTGGTTCCTGGGACATGCTTTAATGTAAAGTCAAATCTTGATAGGAATAATGCCCATCTTGCTTGTTGTCTATTCAGCTTTTGGTTTGTCATAAAGTACTCCAAGTTTTTGTGATCCGTCCAGATTTAAAACTTGGTTTTTGCTCCCTCCAAGAAGTGTCTTTACGCTTCTAAGCATCTGATTACTGCTAGTATCTCTTTATCATGAATTTCATAGTTCCTTTCTATGTCATTTAATGATTTCAAGATGAAGGCCACTGGTCTCTATTTTCTGTCTTTCCCTTTCGTCAACAACACTCCTCCTGTTGCATAGTTGGATGCGTCTGCCTCAACCCTCATTTCCTTATCCAGATCTGGTGCTGCCAGTACTGGTTCCATTATGAAGATTTCTTTTAGCTTAGTAAACGCTTTTTCCTACTTTTCTTCCCACTTCCACTTTCCATCCTTTCTGACCAACTGGTGAAGTGGTTTGGCAATTTTAGCAAAGTCTTTTACAAATCGTTGGTAGTAGTTTGCTAGTCCTAAGAACTTCTGTATATCTTTGATACACTGCGGTGTTGGCCAGTTCGTGACCCCCTCTACTTTTTTCTTCTCCATTCGGAACCCTTCTGGTCCCATTATCACCCCCAAGAATCCTATCTCTCTAACTTTCTATATGCACTTCTCTGGTTTTACATAGAGGTTGTTTTCCTCTAGTCGTCTCAATACTTCCTCGACTATTTCATTGTGTCCTTCCTCTGTTTCTATTGCCACTAACACATTGTTGATGAAGGTAGCTATGTCCCCTTTGTTGATCATATCCCTAAAGAGATCATTCATTATAGCCTGGAAGGTGGCTGGTGAGTTCGTGAGTCCAAAGTACATTACTGTCAGCTCAAACAATCCTAAGTGCGTTGTGAATGCTGCCTTCCATTCATCTCCTTCTTTGATTCAAACATTATTATAGCCCCATCGTAAGTCCATCTTTGTAAACACCTTCTTAGTCCCCATACTATCTATTAGTTCTGATATCAGGGGTAAGGAGTAGCTGTTCTTGATTGTTCCTTTGTTCACATAGCGATAGTCTTATACCATCCTCCTCTTTCCATCCTTCTTAGGTATGAATAGTACTGATGATGTTTGTGGAGATTTTGAAGGTCTAATATAGTCCTTCTTTAGTTGGCTTTCCACAAATACCTGTACTTCCTCCTTCTCTGTTCTAGATAGAGGGTAGATTCACTCTTTTTTTGGTATGAAGTCTTCTCTGAGGTTGATGGCATGGTCCTATGGTTTTTGGGTTGGCATTCACTCAGACTCGACTTTTCCAAACACCTTCTTCCACTTATGGAAGTGTTTGGACACCAGCTCCTCCACCTTTCTATGTGACTCCTTAATTTCCTTCCTCTTTTCTCTTTCTTCCATGGTCCATCTCAGGTCTTTCTTGTCCTCCTCTGTTACCTGCTTCTTCCTTACTACTTTCTTCTCAGGTGTTTGACCACACAGGGGTGGACATCTGGTCATCCTCACTTCTCCTGTTTCCCAGTTTATTTCTGGGTTGTGCACCACGAGCCATGGCATCTCTAGGATTACTTCTGTCTTCCCTAGTTCACATACATTCATTCTCACTCGTTTTACATGTCCTTTATAGTACATGTTGACCTCTACTTCATGAATTATCAATCCTCCCTTGTTGTCGCTCCTGTCTACATTTCTTACTTTTATTGGCTTTGTCAATCTTTTTAATTTAAAGCCTTGTTTTTCTGCTAGTTTTTTGCTCATAAACAGGCCTGTTGCTCCACTATCTAGTAGTGCCTTTACTAACACCCCTTCATGAGTGTCTACTCTTTCTAGTCCAACATTGAGCCAGACTTCTCTTAATGGTTTAAGTGTCTGTCTCACTTCTCTTTCAGTGTGATGGCTAATGTCTATTGTATTTTGTCCATATAATACACTGTATTTATTATGGGAGGCCAGTTGAGGGCTTACTGGTCTCCCTAATTTTTTGACGCTTTCTGTGTCCCTCCCCTAACCTCCTTTTTATTCTTGCAATGTTGGGCCATGTGCCCAAACATTCCGCAGTTAAAACACCTCCAATCTCCTTTCCATCCTTTGTCCATGTCCATTGCATTGGGGTCCCGAACCCCTTGTTCCCCTTCTCTCCTCCTCAAATCTCCACCAAATCCTCCTCTTTGCCCTCCATGGAAACCCCCCTGGTTCTTATTGTTCCAGAAGGGCCTAGCCCCTCTAGATGGCTGCGCTTCTGGTGGCCTTGCCATCCGCGCTGCTCCCTTTTGCCCCAACACCTTCTCCTCTGCTTGGCTCTGCCTTAAGTTTTGATCCAATCTCACCAATCTCTCCCACCATTCCTTTATTGTTACTGGAGGCGATTCTGCTTCTGCCAACCTCCTCCTGATGTTTCCATTCAACCCCCTTTTGAATTCTTCTATAAGGGATTGTCCCTCATAACTGCTTCCTCTTGATGTCTTTTTGAAAATTTGAACGTACTTGTTGCACGTTTGTTCTCTCTGCTCCAACAACCTCAGCTCGTCTACCTTCCTCGACTCTTCACTGAACTCCTCGAACTCTTCCCTCATTTTTGTAAACAACTCCTCCACTGTTTCCACTGCTAATACCCCCTGCCTTCTTTCTTCCAGCACGTTCTCCTTCCATACCTCCGCTACTCCTCCTTGTACGTAGGTCAGTACCCATAATATCTTCTCCTTCTTCCCCGTTCCCTTCATCCTCATACTAATGTACAGGCAGCAGGCATTAATGAACCCTACCACCTTTTCCCTTTCTCCATCAAACAATGGAGGCTTGGCTACCTCCCCCTGTGTCTGCCCCCTAGATAGGAGCTGTTCGATTGCCATCATATATTGGGCAAGATATTGAAGGATTTGGTCTATTGTCAGGACTGCCTCCCCTTGTGGTTGTTGTTGTTAGGGCTGTTGGCTCTGGGATGATAATTGGTGAGACATGTCTTCATTCCAAGCATCTTCTTCTTCAGTTGTTTTCTCATAAGAGGAATGGTTGTCTTCTTCTGAACTAATGTTTTTATGCCTACTGGGGAGCATGTCTTCTCCCAGCTAGGCTCCTACTTCCCTACTAACTACTGCCTTAGTAATAGGGTTAGACTATTGCTGCAAAGATGCGAACCCCTAAACTAGACAGCTTCTTAAGAAAAGACTGTCACTTCTTTGCGTATAGGAACTACAATGAGCTTCCAGCACAAGGTTGATAATACAAAAAAGAAACAAGTATATAGCAAGCCCGCTCAATTCAGAGGTCAGGTCTCGAACGTAACACCTGAGCTTGGTGCTGCATCTCTACCATTAGTCCCTAACTGACTAACAAGTCTCCTGTAAGCCTAGGGCCTGGCTGTGTTTATGGTTGCTGGTTGCAATGACCAGTGTACTGAGGGCGATGAGGGAGTAAGAGGAAAGTATGCAAAGTTCATGACAAACAGTGCAAAGAATAGGATATTGAGTTCTAATGTAATGACAAGCTAGTCATGGTGTCTGTCTTATCACACTCAATGTTAGAGATAAACAAAGAAAACTCAATGGAGTCTCTTGGTGGATTGTGCTACCTACTTATACACCTTTTTTATTTGTCTATGTGTATACTTAAGTAACTACTGAACCTTCCAGAAGATTCCATCATGTGATCTGTCATGTGACCTCATCTTATCTTATCTCCCATTTCTATAATTAGAATCCTTCATCTAGTCTGTCCAAGAATAGCTCTTGTTCTTCCTATCCCTCTAGCCATACTATATTTGGTTCAGGTGGGTGATTTATAACATAGGTCCTAGAGGTGGGGTTGCCCCCTCTTTGATTTGTATTGACAGGTCATAGGGGCAGTGCCTTGGGAAGAGTCTTGAGCATTGTTTGTTGAACACATCAGCAAACTCCTGATACTTGTCTGGTAAGTATAGTGAACTCAAGTTAGGGTTAACTTAAGCACACACTCTTTATCGGAGTTGACAAAGAGAACTCGTTAAAGTCCTCACTAATTGATTTAGCTACTTATACACAAATTGGTATTTACTCGTATTTGTCTACTCAAATTATCCCACAGACTTCTTTTGAGTCATAGTGTCCCACGCACTTCAAACTATTACGTAATAAAAGAAAATGGAAAAGAAATAAAATAATCCACCGCTATGGATGCCCCAGCTTACCTGCTATTTTATTACACCACCCCCCTCTCAAGCTTCCTCGTCCTTGAGGATTTTACAACTCACTGTCCCAATCTCCTATGTTCCCCATTTCATCCTCTTCTTGTTGTTTTATTTGTAAGAACGGATTATGACTTACTTTAGTGAATGGATTCCTTTTCTATCGCCGCCAATTTTCTTCTAACCTTTTCCAATACTCCTGCTCGTATTTCTTCTCTCCCCACCCATATAATAATTTTACCGTGTACTTCCCTGGCAATTCTCTGTTGAACATGTTCTTTTCTTCTTCTCTTTCTTGCCGTCTTGTTTCTTCTTCTTTTTCTCTTCCGTATTCCTTTTCAAACTCTTTTACAAGATCACTTGTGTTCTTAAGATTTTCCCTACTCTCCCAAGTGTCTTCCTCTGCCATACATCCCTTCCATCGTACTAGGTACTTATCTCTCCCTCATACCTGTCTCTTATTCATTATCTTTTCTACCTCCCACTCCTTTTCTCCTTTGATTACCATAGGTTGTGGCATTTCCTTCTTCTGTCCTTCCACCTGACTGGTGTATCTTTGTACTCTACTTACATTAACTACCAGGTGAATTTTTACTGTACTAGGTAGTTCTAATTCTATGGCATTTGTCAAAACTATTGACTTGACTTTATAAGGTCCAACAAATCTCTCTGTAAGTTTTTCCGTTCTCCTGCCCACCATCTGATACTTGAGATCCTTTGTGCTGAGCAGCACTAGATCTCCTACTTTATATTTCTCCACTTCTTCCCTATGCCTATCTGCATACTTCTTCATGTCTTCTTGCGCTTTACCAAGTGCTGCCTTTGCCTCCTCTTATATCTCCTGCATTCTTTCCACAAATTTATTTGCCTCCTCAAACTTTCCCTTCTTCCTCAACTCAAATCCCATCCTTGGGTCTCATCCATTATTCGCTTTAAACGGTAACACTTTTGTATTTGTCTGTACCTTGTTGTTATAGATGAATTCTGCTGTTCCCAGTCATTCCGGCCACTGCTCTTGTTGATAGTTGATGAACATTCTCAGGTACTGTTCCAATTCCTGATTCATTCTTTCTGTTTGTCCATCTGTTTGCGGGTGGAACGCCGTTGACAATTTGCTATCGATCCCCAACATTGCATTCAGCTCCCTCATTACTCCTGCTGCAAACTGTGGCCCTCTATCTAAAATAATACTTTCTGGCAAGCCATGCAGCTTCCAGACATTATCTCTGAATAATCTAGCTAATCCCCCTGCTGTTGTCTTTTCTGTAGTAGGTATAAAATGGGCCATTTTTGTTAATCTATCTACAACTACCAGAATCGAGTCATATCCTTGTACCAATGGCAGCTTTGTAATGAAATCAGCCGATATGTGACTCCATGGTTTCTCTGGTATTGAATTTGGCATTAACTTGCCAGTAGGTGCCTGCATACGATTCTTGTTTTTCTGGTACGTGTCATATCCTTTTACATATTGTTTCACCTCCCTACTCACTCCCGGCCACCAGAAGTTTCTGGTTACCAATTCTGTTGTCTTCCACTATCCTCCATGTCCCCCTACAGGTGTGTCATGGTGTAGCCTGATTACCTCTGCTCTCAACTTTTTGTCCTTTGGTACGTATACCTTTCCTTCTTTCAACATTAATCCATCACTTTCTCTCCACTCTTCATCCCTTAGGACTTTGACCCCTGCCCACTTCATTTCTTCTACTGCCTTTATGACTTCATTGTCCCTTGTCTCACTCTTTCTTATTCTATCTAGTATATCCACTCCTTCAATCACTACTTCTGTTACTTGTGCTGTTTTGGCCTCCAACCATTCTCTCTTCACCAATGTCTGCTCTTTGTTATCTCTTTCTACTCCCACCTCCCAATCTGGTCTTCTACTCAATCTATCCACTTTCCCCATCCTTTGTCCAGGTACATGTTTTAAGATAAAGTTGAACCTAGATAAATACAGAGCCCATCTAGCTTGTCACCTATTTAATTTCTGGTTGCTCATAAAGTATTCTAAGTTCTTATGGTCTGACCAAATCTCAAACTTTCCTTTTGCTCCTTCTAGGAAGTGCCTCCAGACCTCCAGGCATCGAATTACCGCTAATATTTCCTTGTCATGAATCTCATAATTATGTTCCGTCTCATTTAGAGATTTTGAAATGTAAGCCACTGGTCTCCACTTGTTATCATCACATTTGATCAACAAGACTCCTCCTGTTGCAAAATTGGAAGCGTCTGCCTCAACCTTGAATTCTTTGTCTAAGTCGGGTGCTACTAGTAATAGTCTCGTTGTGAAGATCTCCTTTAACTATTCAAATGCCTTCTACTGTGCTTTTTCCCACTTTCACTTCTCTTTCTTCCTTGTCAGCATGTTCAGGGGTTTTGCTAATGTCACAAAATTCTTAATAAACCGCCTATAATAGTTGGCAAGCCCCAAGAACTTCCTAATATCTCTGACCGTTTTTGGTACCGGCCAGTTTAACACTCCTTCCACCTTTTCTTCCTCCATCTCGATTTTTCCCTGACCCATTATTACTCCCAGAAAGTTCACTTTACTTGTCTTCCACAAACACTTCTCTGGTTTCACGTATAAGTCATTCTCTTCCAACTGCTTCAACACTTCCACCACTATTTCATCATGTCCTTTCTCACTGTCTGTCCCTACCAACACATCATCTACAAACACTGCTACCTTCTCTTCATTAATAAGATCTCTCATGATCTCATTCATCATCCCCTGAAACGTTACTGGTGAGTTTGTCATCCCAAGGAACATCACTACCGGTTCAAATGACCCCTTATGTGTATTGAAGGCCGCCTTCCACTCGTCTCCCTCCTTAATGCGTACATTATTATAGCCCCACCATAAATCCATCTTAGTAAACAGTTTCTTGTTTCCTATTGAGTCTACTAAATCAGTAATCAATGGCAATGGGTAGTTATTTTTCACCGTTTGCTTATTGAGTCTACAATAGTCCATAACCATATGCTTTCTACCATCCTTCTTTCCCACAAAGAAAACTGGAGAAGTTTGTGGTGACTTTGAAAGCCTTATATATCCTTTTTGCAAGTGGTCCTGAATGAATTGTTGAATGTAATGACGAGACCAGTCGTGACGACTTGTCTTACCACACTCAACGTTATGAGAGAACGAAGAGAACTTGATGGAGTCTCTCGGTGGATTGTGCTACCTACTTATACACTTTTCTTATTTGT
>Ga0153957_100517_pt1 | contig 13157 bp, 17 predicted proteins | sample TSFL041MetaG_FD_104745 | JGI IMG/M metagenome (GOLD analysis project Ga0153957, IMG submission 104745) | Attine ant fungus gardens microbial communities from Florida, USA - TSFL041 MetaG | ecosystem: Host-associated > Fungi > Mycelium > Unclassified | place: USA: Florida, Wekiwa Springs... | reverse complement strand
GCTCTCTGTATTTGAGTGTACATGATCATTTGGTCAGCTACCTTTATCGTTTCTTTTCATAGTTAGGCTGATCCTTCGGTCCCTTGTTGATTAATTGTTAGTCTACCGCGGACTGCACGCCACATTAAAAAATTATGAACGGATGAATCATATTGTCCGTGCCTAATCTAGTTATAGAACTTTGAGAATGATAAAGAATCTCTCAGTGCAAAAGAAAGGGAAGGGACAAGAAGTTGGATCATTGCTCTTGATCTTTCACGATCCCAGCCACAAAGTCAAAGACTTTCCACTGTCAGAATATCTATCTATTCCATCCGTATAATTAAGCAAAATAATAACCTAACTTTTCTTGCGTTCCTGCTCCGCAATCCTGCTATCTACAGCCTCCCTCGCCTCAGCACTGGCCACCTTACCTAGCACCTTGACCTGATCCGCCACTTCCCTGAGCACACCCAACACCTTCCGATTCCCATTCACAAACCCAAACTCGGCATAAACCAAACCTCGTTCTTGAGCAAATTCCTTGACGAGTAGACTAGCTTTGCGCAAATTGTGGCGAGGAAGGCGGGGAAAGAGGTGATGGGTAACCTGGAGATGCAGACCGCCATGAAGAAAGGCCAGGCTGTCGGAACAGATAACGTCGGTGGTCGTGCGCAATTGCCGGTGTACGAAGGATTCGGTGGGGCCGAGATCGGCGGTCGACATTGAGAAATGGGAGAGAACGATCTGATTGAAACGGATGAAAAATGAGAGGATGGAAAATGGAAGAAGGGATGCGACGTGTAGTACCTGAACGTGTAGAGGGCTAGTGACGGCATGGCTTACGAGGAGATATACTAGAGCTTTGGACCAAGATCCGCAACCGTAAAGGAGAGAACCGAACCAAGACCAAAAGAAGAGAATGCCAGCGATCTCGAGCAAGTAGGCCCATCTACCACCTCTAGCTCGTTTTTTATCAAAGGCTTTTTTTAGCAAGAAGCGGTAGGATAGAACATAGAGGTTGAAGCGTGCGAAAGCCATGACGACGTAAAAGAGCTTGTGCTGGATAGCGGTGAAGAAATTTGCGAATCTATCAAAGTGCATGATGCGCTTGTAGTAGGAGGACCAGAGGGAGGAGAAAAAGGCAGGGGAGATGGCGAAAAAGGGGAGGTGTTGGATGTCTGGGTCACTGGGGGAGCAATGTGAAAAGAGAAAGAGAGGGAGAGAGCAAAGGGAGGGGCATACTGTGATGGGTGATTTGTTACGACTGTGCGAGAAGGCGATTTAATCGGTAAGAAGAAGAAGCGGGAAAGAGCAACCTACGATGATGGACATTGTGATTCTTGAAATTTAGGTTAGGAGGAGGAAGAGGAAAAACGCGAGGGTACTCACGTCGACCCACCAGCCAATGCTGAGGCCGCCGATGAAATTGGCGACCAAGATGGCGAGGAGACGATCGGCGGTCCAGTTATGGGTGACGCCCATATGGCCGAGATCGTGTGCGGTGAATACGAGCTGGTGCCACATGAGACCGAGGGCAATAGCACTAGAGATGAGCCAGCCGTGGAAATAGGCGTAGGCGGAGATGGCAGCAAGGAAGAGATAGCGGGCAAGCTCTGGGCCGTAGCCGGAGAGGTAGGGGGTGTTGTAGAGACCTGCGTCTGTGATGCGCTTGTGCAGCTGGCGATAAGCTTGAGCATGTTGGGCCTGTGTGTGAAGAGAGAGGGTGGATGGGGGCGGGGAGAGGGTATCGAGAGTGGGGGCAGGCTGGCTGTCCCGGAGGGAATATTCTCTGAGCCACTGGTGGTCAGAGGGGTTGTGGACCCAGCCCGCGACGACGGGGGGTAGAAGAGGCTGCCAGAGACCGTCTGGGAGGTCGAGGCGGGCGATGGCAAAGCGCTTGACCTGGGTGAGGGCGTGTTCTGAGTGGTATGCAAGGATCTCGTCGGTGGCATCGCGGCCGACAAAGTGGAGGAGGGCGAGGGCGCCGCCTGGGTGAGCGTGGAGCCAGGAGACGGGAATGCGGAGGAGGACGTCGTGGAAGACGATGAGGAGCTGCCCGGCACAGATGCGCCCAGCGACGTCCTGGCGAGAGAGCATGGGATTCTTATGTAATCAGCTTGCTCCTCTCTTCCTCACCGTCGCCACCGTCCTCCAGCCCCCGTCTTTCCACCGAGCCCGACGACTCCATGGCCAGATCCAGGGCTAAAAAGTCCTCGCAGCATGCAGACGTGATCGACCGCCTCGACTTCAGCGGTGTCGGCTGTATGTCCCTTTCTTTTTCTGTCCCTGCCCCTCTCATCCGTCCCCAGTGTTCCACCACGACGGCCCCTTTGACGCCTGTGCCCCGTCCCGCAACAAGCACCGCAGCAAGGCTCCCATGTACGCCTGGAGCGGCCCCCCCGATCCTGCCCAGTACGGCGACAGCCCCTACCCCCACCTCCATCCAGACCCCCCCAAGAAAAAGGTCGATGCCATCGCAGAGGCATGGGGCATCCACGAGCCAGAGCCCTACGAGGAGTTCTTCGCTGGCGGTGGATCAGCCCGCCCCGACGGCGACACCCCCGCCAGCTCCATCTACAACGGCAGGGATTCCCACGCCACACGCTCCCTCCCCAAACGCCCCCGAGACGATCTCCACCCGTCCAAGGAGCTCCATGCCCGCACTCCCACCCGTCGTCCGCTCGCCCCTCCCCCCCAGCCCATCTTCGTCCCTGACCCTGCCGATCTCCCCCAGTCTCCCTCCTCCTCCTCCTCCCCCACCGGCCTCCCAAAACGCCAGAAATCCCTCATGCAGAGAATACGCAAGATGCGCGATGCTCCCAACGTCCCCGTCAATCCCCACTGCGATCAACCCCCCGATGACCATCCCCTCTCTCCCACCCGCTCCGCACACAAACCCCACAACTCCCTCCTCGGCCGCTTCGCCTCAAAGTCCCCCGATGCTTCCGAGCCCTTCCTCTTGATCGATCCCATCCCCTCCAACAACGGCCTCCCTCCATCCCCACCCGCCCTTGCTCCAACTACCTCCGCTGAATCGGAATTCGGAGGCATCGGCCGCAAGACCAGTATCATGAAAAAGGTCGGAAGGGTCGTCCGCGGCAACAAATAACTCTGTCAATGCTTTCTATCCTTTTTTGACTACTGACTGTATTTGTTTCAAAATTCATCCCCCTCAGGATGTATTCTACTACTTTTCACTCTCTGCCCTGTAATCCCTTGATTTTCCTGTAATCATACGCCTGCCTATAAATTTCTCTTATCCTCACGAGCATCCATCCCCGCCCCTCTCAATGCCTCCTTGACCTCTTCAATCTTGACCTCTTCACGATGGAAGATCCCTGCTGCCAGCGCTGCCTCAGTGCCCGTCTTTCGAAACACCTCCACGAAATCTCCTACACATCCCGCCCCGCTGCTCGCCACAACAGGAATCTTGACATTCTTCTTCACAAGTTGGATCAGCTCCACGTCAAATCCCAATCCCGTCCCGTCCCGATCAATGCTATTCACCAGGATCTCGCCAGCACCCAACTCTTCAACTCCTTTAGCTAGTTGCACCACTGATAACGGACGATATTCACGTCCTCCTGAAACCGTACACTGGTACCACCATGCTTGTCCTCGTTCATTTTCTGGACCATTCGCTTTTCCGTACACAAGTTCATTTTTGTAGGGCCCGTCATATGTGCTTGGATCGACATACATTCTTTTTGGGTCGATGGAAACGACCACGGCTTGTTTTCCGTATGTATGAGCGATCGTTTCGATGGCGCCTTTGCCTTTTTCCCCTATTTTTAGCCATTTTTCGACAGCGTAGACAGCTTCGGAACCAATCGATACTTTATCAGCTCCAGCACGGAAATAAGCGGATGCTACCTCTAAGGCTGAATGGTGAGTGCCATCGGGATCAATGGTGTCTTTGATTCCACCGCCGATGGTTAAAGGCACGAAGATTTCTTTGGATGTAGCCTCGACTATCGCTAGCATGGGTTGATCGAGGAGAGGAGAATGGCGGAAGGATGTGATATTGAGAAAACAAATTTCATCCGCTCCTTCAGTATAATATTTTGATGCTAGAGAGATTGGTTTTCCGAGGTTTCGTACTGAACCTGCCACAGTGGTCGTCGTCGATTTCTCCCGTACATCATACTGATCACCTTTAGTCACAACGAGATCACCTTGATCGTTAGTTCGTACATCCATACAAGCAATGATCCGTTTCGTTAATGTGTGTTTTGGAGTGATGAGGTGTGCAGGATGGTCGTTGTTGGAAACGGGCGATTGGTTTTTCAACCATTCGTCAATTAATTTTAACCCTATCGTTCCTGATTTTTCAGGGTGAAATTGCGAGCCGAAAATACGGTTCTTGCGAACAGACGATATAAACATTTCATCACCATACCGAGTGACCGTATTCGCCCACTCCATGACTTCTTGAGATCGACCATCTCTCAAATCCAGTTTGGCGCAATAGGAATGGACGAAATAATAATACTTTGGACGAGTCGATGCTGACGATGACGATGAAGAAGAGGAATGAGATATGAAGAGAGGCTCTGCCGTATTCCATCCCATGTGAGGTACAGATTTATCAGCATCATCGAATCGGGATATTCGACAAGGTATAATTCCCAATCCCTTCAAAGACGATTCATCAGAGGATTCAAAAAGAATCTGCATCCCAATACAGATTCCGAAATAAGGTCGTCCAGATTGAATGTACTCGCGCAAGGGTTCGAGAAGACCACACGTTTTCAAGTGTTGGATGGCGGTTTCAAAAGCACCGACGCCAGGAAAGATGAGGCTCTAATTTCCTCCCCCAAGAGAGAGAGAGAATATTCGATATATTTTTGAAACCAAAGAAGAAAAAAGGTTGACGAACAGTGGCTTTTGCGAAATCGGAAGGTTGAGATATCCATTGAAATTCGTGTCCTAGTTTTTTGAGTGCGTTGGCGAGACTTTGAACATTCCCAGCGCCGTAGTCAAGGAGATAGAGACCCATTATTCAAGAGGCTGGTAAAGATTTGATTTTTTGATCGAGCCGAGTCAATGATCTTATCTCAAAAAAAAAAAAAAGTTTTTTTTGTATTGCATTATTCTGGCGTGCTTGTTCTGACGTCACATTTTTTAATCTTCGCGTTCACACTCTCTTTCCATTTTGTTCAGCAAGAAAAAAAAAAATCCGAAGTGTTGGATTATCATGACGAGCCCTGTCAACATCCCTCGCATCCCTCGCAACAATGCCTTTACACCTAGTACCTCTCCCGTTAACAGTTTCTTTTCTCGCCATAGGGACTCTTTCATCAACGATCCCATTCGTCAACCCAAAATTCTCCATCCTATAGAGAAAAATGACCAATTCCGCCTCCTCCTCCTCGAAAACATCAGTATTGAAGCCGTTCATACATTCAAAGCCCACGGTTTCCATGTCGATCATTACGCCCACGCTTTTTCAGAAGAAGAATTGGTTCAGAACATCGGTCGCTATCATGCTCTTGGTATCCGTAGCAAAACGAGAGTGACGAGTCGGGTGGTTTCAGCTGCTTCCAAAGTTCGTTTTTTTTTCTCTTCTCGGTTTTATTTCTCATTGTTTTATAGCTTTTGGTCATTGGATGTTTCTGTATCGGTACCAATCAAGTCGATCTCAACGCTGCCGGTCAAGCTGGCATCCCCGTCTTCAACTCTCCCTTCTCCAACTCCCGTTCCGTCGCTGAACTCGTCATGTCCGAGGTCATCGCTCTCTCTCGCCAATATTTCGACCGCGCTTTCGAGATGCGTCAATATGGGATGTGGAACAAACAATCCAAAAACTGTTACGAAATCCGTGGCAAAACATTGGGGATCGTTGGTTATGGCCATATCGGTTCACAACTTTCGGTGCTCGCTGAAGCATTCGGGATGCGCGTTCTCTTTCATGATAGTTTCAATATCATGCCACTTGGGACAGCGCATCCAGTCGACCGTCTCGAAATACTACTTTCCCAATCCGATTTTGTGACACTTCATGTTCCAGAACAACCTGATACGGTCAACATGATTTCCGCAACCCAATTTAAACAGATGAAAAAGGGAGCGTACTTGATCAACAATGCGCGTGGGCGTGTGGTGGATATACCGGCGTTGATCGATTCTCTGAAATCAAAGCATCTCGCGGGTGCCGCCATCGATGTTTTCCCAGTTGAACCGACCTCGAATGGTGATCCTTTTAATGATCAACTCAACCCTTGGTCGAGTGAACTTCGTGCCATCCCAAACGTCATCCTCACGCCTCACATCGGTGGGTCGACTGAAGAAGCCCAACGAATGATCGGCGAAGAAGTCTCACAGTCGCTGGCTCGTTATCTCATTTATGGTTCGACTATTTCAGCAGTCAACTTTCCAGAAGTCGATTTGCGTCCGATCACCAATGCAGAGGGTGACCAACTTCGTATCTGCCATGTGCACAAGAATCAGCCTGGTGTGCTCAGACAGGTTAACGACGCTTTGTCACCGTACAACGTCACAAAGCAGTACTCAGATTCTAGGGGTGATATTGCATACCTTATGGCCGACATTGCAGATGTTAGCCCAGCCGATTTTGGTAGTCTGAAGGACAGGATTAGTGGCACGGATGCTAATATCATCACGCGTTTCCTGGCTTGAAATGCCCGTCGGACGACACAGTACAGTACTCGATCGGTCTCATTGGCGGCTCTCGTTCAACCGACTGTCCGCCACCCATCAGTTGGCTATATTCTTTTTGATCATCACCGATTGTATTGTACATGAAAAACTCATTGCTCTGAAAATCCAGTCCGAGTATAGTTAATCAAGACTCTTCTTCTGGGTCACCAATGCCTCCCTCAAGGATGGCAAAGTGTGTCTCCGCCTCTGGCAGGCATGGAGAATCGTAGATCTTACAAGAACGTGTATTACCACGGGCTTTCTTGAGTTGTAGTCTAAGAACCAAATTACTGTGAGCAGACATGATGAGTTAAAGGAAGGCCTTACCTTGTTGTCGAAGCATGTGCCATGATGTTACCGCCGATGGGTTTCTTCTCGTTACCGGCATACGGACCTGCTGCAGCGTCTGGGTTTGACATGACCTGGTTCGTGACGACGACAGCAATGCCAAACTAGAGGCACACTGTGAACGATCTTAACACAGGAAGACTTGGCCAGACACACCTCATCAGCTAAACGCTGAAGCGTTCTGAGGAACTTACCCAAGTGATTTTGGCGCGTTGAAAGTTCACCGCGACCACTGAAATCGGTACGATATAAGGCCGTACAAGAATCAACAACCAGTAAGCAGAACCTATGACAACCTGAGTCGGGCTAACTCAAAAGAGAGCCAGATGTAGGCACACCTAGACTCAGACATCAGAGCACTTGCCATTGCTAGAAGCTGGAGTTGATGATCGGCGTTATAGGCCCTCGCATAAGCAACATTATCAAGAACTTCTTCGCCATTTAAACCATATCGTTCTGCTGTGGCGAGCAGACGAACGGGACGAAAAGTTCCCTCAGTATCTATGTACAAACATTTACCTTCTCCGCCGCCCATGCTCACAGGAAGCTGGCAGGTCACGGCAAGAGTATGGCATAGTTGCGATTTTCCTGTCCTAAACTCGCCAAAAAGTTCTGTAATCGCACCGGTCTCGATTCCACCTGCATTTGTTTGTGATGGAAAAGACGAGATTAAATGAAGGAAACTACAACGAACCACAGAGAAGAGCGTCGAGTTGTTTCGACCCGGTCGTTATATGCACTAATTCGGACCGCCGAGCATGTACTTCTGTAGCACTCTGAAAACCCAGAGGTACGATTTTTTGAGCTTATAGAGCAGTGCAAAGACTTTTTGTCAGGGCCTTTGACCTTGATTGCCTGGCCTTTTCTTTATTCACTCACCTTCTTCCAAAATCTTATCCGCCTTCTGGTCTGAGATTCCCTTGATTGTGACGAGGTGCTTCTTAGGTGTAAATGCAACGGCTTCTACAGTGTGTAGTCCAGCACTGGTGAGCTTCTTGATATCGTTCGGATGAATTCCTGCTTCTTGGAGTTTCGACACGAGGAGGGGTCCGGTCATTTGATATTCATCATCCTGTGGAGCTTGTGATGCTTGTTGCAGCTGGGACATGCTTCGTATAATGCAGGAACTTATTGGTATATACAAAAAATGAATGGTTTGAAAGACGCGACCTCGTTGTCGAGGCAAGAAGGCCAGGTATCAACCGCGCGTTTCAGTCACGTGGTTATTTGATGGCTGATGGCGGATATAGGAAGGTCCAGAAAATGACCGAATTTCTGGCCGGCCCGTGTTTTGGTGCTAGAAGTCTCAGCTCTACTACATTTGCATATGATGCGAGACCGGACAGCTCTACTACATTGCATATGCGAGAATGGACAGCTCCACTCCCTGCATATGATGCGAGAACAAATAGCTCTACTACATTGGTTGTTTCACATGTGATGCGAGAATGGACAGCTCCTTTGCCCTCTTCAAATGGCTTTGTCAACTGATATGAGCAAAACTCCTGTGTCCATAGAATAGGTACAAATGTGCAGCCGTATGACACTTGGAAAAAATGATCACCCACAGAATTTGCTACCATGGAATTGTTCTCGAAGCATCTGTAGATAGGCCCGGAGTCGGTTCCTTAATTACACCACACTTGGATTTAATACGTCATTTTGGACCCTGGCTTGAAGGGTCACAGCCCAAAGGTTTTGATGCTGCAATTCCATGTCGCAGTCATTGAACACATATCTAGCTATCAAGATCCATACATTCTTTCTTTTGCTTCTACATTATTCCAGAAGAAAGAGAGTATCAATGTGTCGAGTGCCATGGAAGATGGCTTTTTTATGCAAAATGAATTCTGTAATAGAACGCTTGGCGCCTGTGAGGGATCCACTAGGCCCCATGGGTCCTTGTGATTATGTCAGACAGGCTAAACTCGAAATAGATAGAGGGCATGCCTGGAGTATGATCAATTGCATGACACTTCGTACTTGGAGCCTTATGTCGGATTACTTGAGTTTGAGCCTCAAATTGACTGGGCTCCTGCTTTGTACTTATAAGAAAATAACAGCTACAACACGAGACACGAGTACGTTAAGGAAAGATAATGTGGATGTGGGGTACTGACCTCAGACGTCACCCTGTATGGTGCACAACTGAGGCTCGATTGACCTACTGTATACCAACATTGCCATAGCAACTACCTCATCCACTCCCCAAACCTAAACAAGCACTCCTAACGTTGATGATGTGGCGGATGTAAAGCATCTTTCTCCTTCGTTCTGTGTTCCAGTGAGTTTGTTGGTCCGTTCCAATAATACTCAATATACGTAAACGACTGTTAAAAAGTTTTGTGTTGATCTCTGAGCTATAAAGGCATAGTCTCTTGTTCCCATATGTTAATTGATTTGAATAAGTTTTGTTCAGAGTCAAAATAATGCTTGGGAGGGAGACAATATAGCCATGACTGAGAAGCTGGTGTTTTTATGCAGGTGCTCGGCTCATTTTTTTTGCTTATACTATAATTAAAATGACTATACTATTTCAAGTTTAGCCTGTCTAACATGATCACACAGACCCTTGGATCCCGCCCGTTTAGTAAGCTGAGACATCACGCGTGGTGACAGGTCAGCAGACTGATTACAATCAGGGTATCTTAGCCAATAACGAGCTCAGCTCATAAACGTGTTCCGAAAAGGGATGGTTATCCGATCTATGCCCGAACCAGGCAAGATCTGAAATCTGGGCCAGCTCCGCCGGTTTTTGGGGTCTATCATGGATTGAGGATGTCATGGCCATGATAGAGAACACCGAGGGTATGAGGAAGTTTTGGAGAAGTACGACGCGACGTGGAGGAAGGGAGACACTGAATTAGGACAGTATCAATAGTATCTTGTTTGACACGCGTTGCGGGGAAACAGATGTTCCGCCAAGATCCATCGGCGGTACTTGAATCAACCAGAATCACGTGCTGAGGAGAATCTAAAGGTATTTAATGGAACCTAAATTCTTGGCCCGACCAAAGCACTTTTAACTCATCCCAATGCCTTGGGTCAACAAAGATCATTATTATTACGACCCGTACGTGCCTAGGACTGCGAGGACTGCGAGGACTGCGAGGACTGCGAGGACTCCGCCTTGGGTCAACGAAGATGATTATTATTACGACCCGTACGTGCCTATGACTGCGAGGACTCCAATGCCTTCGAATTCTACGGCGATGGAACGTTCTACGGCGGTGGCACATGAATCACTCAGCAAGCCAAACCAAGGCAAAAAATTTCATCTTGATGATTTTGAGAAATAGCTGACTTTTCTCCCATTCTCGCGTAAAAAGATCACATACCAGCAACCCGAGAAAACTGTCCCAGATGCAAAGTCTTGCGAGAAATCGAATACGATGTGCGCGCGAAATGCATGCCGAAAGATGTGTGTTCCTTCCCTTTAACTTCTTCTGCTGTGTAATCATCCTTTTTGTAGCATTGGAGATACTTGCACTATATTCAAGACGTGCAACACTCTGGTGTCCCTCTGGATATTCCTAACCTTCGTGTATGTGACCGATGCTTGCCCCTTATTCAGGAAGAGATCGCGTTCAGGCGACACCCTCCACCACCGCAAGGACGGCTTGCAAGGCCAGGTCGAACCAAGAACTTCGAGAAGATCAGACAAGCTAGAGTGAAGGAAGAACAAAAGCTCTTCATTGTGATGTGTTGTTGGAAGCTGAGGGGTTTTTTTTGGGTAATAACCAGTATGGCATCTATCTATTTTCATGTCTGCGGTATGTATCGTGCTGTGTCTGATATGTCCTATACTCATCATTTATGTAGCCATTTGTGACTCTCTACCACTCTATCCCCACTATCTGCAATCCGTGAAACCCGTGATTCCCGTTTTTGTTTTTTTGTCTGTTGCGTGGACGGCTTGGGATCCAACGTGGGGCACTCGCCACCTGGCTAAACACGAAAGACATAAGATGTGTGTCATTGGGAAATCTGGACCCAAGATGAGTGTCACTGGGAAATATGAACACCTCGTGTGTTGTGTCCATTTGCTACTTTGATCATCTTACTCACCGGTGTCTTCAGATTTTTCAGCTCAGCCTGTGGGCATTGAGAGTTTTGACTAGCATAATATCATGGCTGTGGTGGTTCAGCTCTAGAAGAGGCTATTCCACGTACTTAGATCCCTCTTCCAGTTGGGGGCGCATTTATTTTTCGACTGCAACATTAATTGAAGTTGTGGTAAGCCCAGTGATATATTATCTTTTGGTCGCTGCTCATTGACATTATTTCAGGCTCAGGTTCTCTCGTTTTATAACCTCAATTGTCGGCAAATCGAGGACCTCCCTGTAAACTCAGACACTAACTTCTCTCGCTCAAACCCAATCTTTGGTCCTCAAAAACGTTATAGAGCGCGGCCCATTGTACAACCTCATCAAGCCTTCATGCCACAGCCAACCTCTGGATATGGTCCCTTGGCTGCCATGTCACTGTCATCCGAACCGGGTGTGGTTCCGGCCGATTCATCTTCCCCCAGCGACCCTCCCGAGAAGCTCTACGCCGATTGGGAACCCGAACAAATGTTTAGCGGGCTACGTGACTACTTCCAACAGAGGAACGCTCCGCCTGAAAACTTAACAGGGTTGGAAGAACTGCTTGCTAAAACGACACTAGAGGATAAGACAAATGAACCGAAACCGCAACCGAGCAAGTCTTTCTGGGCGTCATTTTTTGGTGACATACTCTTCACCATATTCTCCACACAGAGGAGTCTTTTTGGTTACATATTCCGCGTGCTGTCGGTTCTCGGTGGCATGATGTTCCTCGTGCTGTCGGTTCTTGGTAGTATCACATGCTCCATACTGGTGCATGTCGGTAGTGTCATATTGTTCACACCGTTTATTCTGGGTAATATCATACTCCTCGGACTGGCATCCGCACTGGTAATGTCTGGTAAATTCATTTTTGCCAACATACTCTCGTATGGTGTTTCCATGCGGAAGATGCTGGCGAGGCATTTCAAAAAGTGGGGGCGCACATATGCGACAGTAGTCGTCCTGATGGCAGTCCTGATGGCAGTCGGCCATCTCGTCTTCAGATTTTGGCAATTCGAGTTGGTCGTTCATTACAGTGAAACGGGCACGTCGTTCTCAATATCGGTCTCTCCTGTGTCAGCAATAGTCTCGTCAGTGAGATCACAGCTCGACAATGCCATGTCCCAGGATATCTAGAGGAGTTCTATCACTGCTTGTGCATATTTATTGCACCTGGTCGCCGGTTACGCTGTCTCTTTTTTTTTCTTCATAAATTTATCGGCTTTCACCACTGGAACTCTACCTCCACCTCAACAGGCGAATAAACACGGTCGTCCAATTAAGAACCTTCCGCAGCGAAACCGTGCAAGGCAGTGACCGTCTCATTATCAAACGAAATCTATGGATCCGACTTGAAATCTCAGCGATGCTTTTCACCACATTTTATTTCATCAAGGATCATCGTTCCTGGTGTCCTTCGATGGCCTATTACTCGTCATCGCCCACCCTGGATTGCATCGTCACTCACTTGCATGCCAGAGCTTTCGTAGGCTCTGGCGCATATGGATTCTCGGCGAATTCATCGCTTGGATATGATTGGCATGAAATATGATCGGCACAGGATGATTCTTTCAGTGGCTCAAGGCAGTGCTTTTCCTTCGGTATAGAATTCTCTCTTCTTGTTACTTACAGAAGGCACCTCGTTTCTGCTTTTTCTCAACTTCTTTCTATTCTTCTTTAACCTCTTTTTATACATCTGACGAACAGGCAGACGATTCCACGCCAGCTGGCCCGACATGCTTTTGGAATGTACTTGGACCTTGACCGTACTTTGCTCTCCTTCGGGATTCTGAGCAGTTGGCTCTTGTTTTTTGTATGTTGTAAGGGTGTGTGTGTGTGCGCTGGTTAGTGTTGAGACGTGTTGATTTTGTTTGTTGGGTTTTTTTCCTTCTATTCTTCTTTAATTTTATACATCTGACGAACAGGCGGACGATTCCACGCCAGCTGGCCCGACATGCTTTTGGAATGTACTTGAACCTTGACCGTACTTTGCTCTCCTTCTGAGCAGTCGGCTCTTGTTTTTTGTATGTTGTAAGGGTGTGTGTGTGTGCGCTGGTTAGTGTTGAGACGTTCTTTTGT
>Ga0153957_100509_pt1 | contig 13607 bp, 11 predicted proteins | sample TSFL041MetaG_FD_104745 | JGI IMG/M metagenome (GOLD analysis project Ga0153957, IMG submission 104745) | Attine ant fungus gardens microbial communities from Florida, USA - TSFL041 MetaG | ecosystem: Host-associated > Fungi > Mycelium > Unclassified | place: USA: Florida, Wekiwa Springs... | reverse complement strand
TTCAAATGTTCCTATCCGTGAGGCGTTTATTCTTTGAACATGGTGCCTCGCGTCAACCCATGTTCGCGTACTACTTTGGGGAATTTATCCCTGGCGGTGATCCAACTCTTGGAGGTAAGACTTTATACTATAACATTCGAGCAGGCGACTGATTCGAATTGGAATTGTCCAGTCTTCCACGCCTCGGAGCTGGAATTCCTTTTTGGAACTGAGTCTCTTCCGTCTGTAGAAGATGAGTTCTCAAGCCAGATGCAAGACTTTTGGATCAACTTTGTTAATGATCTTGATCCTGGAGGTGTGTTAATACTTGTCCAGCAACCACCACTGCTTGCAAGAGATGACCCATGATAAAGGTGGTTGGCCTCGCTATGACCTCAACAGTAAGCAAGTAATGCAACTCAACAGGGACAACCTGACCCATATTCGCGACGGTGAGACTCGGAGTTTTGACATAGTATTGATGACTAATTGCCTCCCTTCCAAAGACTGGGACGAAGAGAAGACTGAATTCAGCAACACTGTGAGAGTGCTTCGCGAGTTCCAAAAATGAATAAGGTTTCGGAACTTGGCAGTGTAATCCTCGGGGCATCTCCTGAGATGTGAAAATCTGTACAACTGCTCATCGTGAAGAAGACAGATTGTATAAAATAGTGGATCATTTCATTCAGTTGATGTTCGCTACATGATAATCAACAAAATCTTTTTCTATCTTATATCCAAATTTCAAGGCTAGCTCCAAAGGCATTACTGTATACACAACAAGGTGACAACAAGGTGACCAGGTGTAGTTGATTCTTGGATCAATATGACCTCAGCTATCCTAACCCTGGCTAATCTTCCTTCTTGGTTCTTTTTTATCAGGTCCACCAGTGGAACTCAGCCCATTGATGTTTATTCGGAGCCAGGAAAGAGGGGGATGACCCTCTGTTGAAGTTTATTACATAATTCCAGCTCATATCGTCTCATTGATATTTGCTGTGTTTCCATAGTTACAACTGAAAATTTTCTCTCCATTACACAGTAAACACACGGGTAGTATTTAGGTAGACTAGGACCAAGTTTCTCTCATTCGGTCCTACTGTGCTTCCCTATTAAAGTCTCTCATTCGGTCCTAGATTTGGGCCTGAATATATTTTCTTATCCCAGCATTAACCTGTACACTCTTTGTAACTCTCTTCCCGTTGCTATTGGCCATTATAATCATACTTCATCAGTCTTCAACTCTCTACTAAGGAGTCGATTGACGATTGAGATATTGCGTTGGTCTATGACTTTGATTTGATCGTTGTTCTCACTTTTGTAGAAAAGGTATGACAGTCTAATGAATCTGTCATTTTGAGCGTATATCAAGTACTCATATTTGCGAAATAACAAGGTAATACAGACAATTAATGGATTATCTGCAAAATAACTAGCTACAATATAATCATGAATATACATTGTGATAATAAATGAACTGTGTCTTACCTCAGGCATCTAAAGAGACAACTGACTACAAAGTCATGTCAGGAAAAGGAAAAAGATGTTGATGGTAACTTCAGTAAGCAAATATTGCCAAATACAACTACGGGCAATCTCTTTGTGTGATTTCTTATAAGATCAGACTGTAGACGCTGGTTAAACGTACGTGCCTGCGCTGAGTTTGTATGTGACGATGAAAGATTGCAATCGCTTATCATCTGAGCGGCAAGTCCCTGGTGACTAGCTCGGTTGATGCACCTCTTAGACGCTTTCAACATAACTCATTGCTTGGTGTCAACACCCATGCTCACCTGTACCAGTTGACAGACACATTACTGAAATGGACATATGATATGCTTTATCCATTATCTCTCAAGAATATTCACTTGACTTTGATACCATCCTAGTCTGTCCTCGTTGTCCCTGGATAATCCCCGCTCCAAAATCAGAGTAACAGAGTTTATTTGACTACAGATCGGGCTCGTAACTGACGTCACTCACTTTCCTGTCAACTTCCCAGTCTCATTATGTTTGTATTAACTTGATCGATGCACTATCCTCCCGAGGTCCAAGATAACATTGTGTTCACCGAAGATGCCATATATAATCGATAGATAGTTATGGTTAACATAACGTTAAGTAGTCCATGCATAGGCCTCACAATACACACCGTATCTAATACATCATATTACCGTATCAGTCCTTTCCGTATGGGAACATTTGCTCGCAGGCACCACCCAATGTTTGGTAAAAGAAATCCAAATTCTTGTTCAGCGCCTTTCTCAACTTTCCAGTCGGATCTGGATAGAGAGGGAGCACTGTATTGAGGATATAGTCTTCGTAAGCACCGCAGAGGTTCGGATCGTTAGTGAAGCTCGGTGCACTCGGGTCTGGAGTATAGGTGTTGACTCCACCAACATTACGACCGGGCATAATCGGATGAGCATTAACAACGATGTCGAGTCCCTCAAATCCCCTAGGCTCTGGTGCCCGGTGAAAATTATCGGGCATCCGATGATGTTGGAAGAAGCTGCGTGCATCGGTCAGGTCTAATTGTCCATCTTTCTGACGTCCGTCAATGAAAAAGTTGACGGGAAATGTTGTTTCCCTATAGGCCGGAATATATCGTGGTGGAAGGAAGCGAAATTCTGGATTTCTTGCAATAGAATCTTGGATTCGCCTGTACCTAAACTCGCCGGCAACTGTATAATTATATTTTCCAGCACCATATTGATTGCTCAATTCGACGAGCTGGAAAGAAATTGAGTCTTGGATAGAACGTTCACTGGAAAAACGTTTCTGACCTCTTGGAAAAGTGTTTCGTTGAAACTGAAGTTGTCTCCAAAATAGGCATCCTCTAATTTCAGGTGAGTTTCTAGTAGAGGGTCTCAATCATTCACTAACCGCGAGTCATACTCGCATCGCCTTCAAAGGGACCATGAGCATTGAGGCCACCTACAATGGCCGGTGAAGGGGGGTCTGGACCCGTTGCATTGGTCTTGCCGCCAATACTAAGCAGGTCGGTAATAACATTTCCATCCACAATATGGGCATTGTACGTGATAAACGAGGCTAAGTTATAATTCATATTGAAACCTGTCATTCATTGTCAGTGTCTTCTTGTACGTATTTGTCAGTATTATTTACCTTCCTGGCATGCATTAATCAATTGTGTAGGTGTGGCAATCCCATTGCGAGGAAGATACTGTACACAGGAAATGAAGATCAGAATGAAATACTTCTGATAGTCACTCTAACATACACCATGGTTAGCAAGAGTGTTTAATCCAGGACAAGGTCCTCGGATATCACCCGGTCGAGGGTCCTGGTATGGATGTTTGAGATCATTTACCAGCTTGAGGGCTGTATCCTTGATTGGTTCAGGAGGATTTGGAATATCACGATGCTTGAGAGTATGCAAAACGGTATTCAGTTCCTTCTTGGACAATCCTGCAAGTGAGCCATATTCAGGTAATGCAATGGTGGACGAAATCAACGAGGTAAGGGTGAGGGTCACCAGAATGGTAAAGGGGACCATCTGAGAAATACTTGAAGGTGGGGTATTGGTAGTAAACAACTAGGGCCCTTTTATATGCCATAGGAAATCCAATTCCTGAGGTTGTTGCGGAGCTGGATCCAGGTAGTTTAATCGACATAGAGGACATGCGATCAGCCATCAAGATCTCATGGTTTTTTTTGAAGCTGTAGAGCCTCTACTAGTATCCGAACACATCGTTGATCACCGCCCATGCAACGTCATTACAACCAGGGATCTCGAAACACCCTCACCATGGTAATGTTCAGATACAAACGTTAAGTGGGAGACCCCACCACCAATAGCGTTATGACTCGAGACGTAATTTAATACCTGACTCCTTGAGAGGCTATGTCTTATCTTATATGTTCCATCCTCAAAATTCATACTGATTGATTGGTTATAGCCGCCGTGCATATTCCCGAGAGAGATTAAGCATTCAATCACCTTCTCTTGGGCAGAATGGGTAGGATTCAAATACTCCTATAGGGCGTAAGCATCTAGCTGGGCGTTTTGTGGGCTACCCGGAATTTCGTTCGTGTCATTGTATACTAGTTCACCTGAAATGATCCGCATTATTGGTGGATCGAAAGCTGTGCAGTTTGATAATGTAAGATCTTATCAACAAAAATACTATCAAGGTGTAGCTCCTGGAACCTAGGAGCACAACCAACCCATTCCTTCAATTCAATTGCCTCTTCCTATACGAAATCATTCGAGGAGTCCCAGGCAATACTATCAAAGTCTAAAGAACACTAAGACCCTCTGAGGATCAGAGAAAACAGACACTTACGCTGAAATCGGCGTCAGGCACCTGGTCAACCTTGACCACCATATGCCTCACAAACGTCGCGATGATGGTCCCCAATTGCAGATACGCGAACTGTTCACCAATGCAACGGTGTTTGCCAGCCCCAAATGGCTGGTAAGGACTCTCTGTGCCCTTGCTAACAACGCCAAAGCCGTAATCAACTTTTTCGTTATCTGCACCCTCATAGGCCTTGAAAGCCTGAACAGCGATACCCTCAGGATTCCTCCACCTTGCTGGCTCCCATTTCTTGGCATCCTTCCAGATCTTCGGATCTAATTGGCTGACAATGGGAGAGGCGAGGACGTAATGGCCTTTGGGCACGACATAAGTGATGTCTTTTCCGGAAGCAAGAGTAGAGGGAATGGGGATATCATCACGGGCATATCGGAGAATACTATGAATGGGTGGGTGGACGCGAAGAGTTTCACGAATGATAGAGTCCAGAACGGGGAGTTGACGAAGCTCCTCGTAGGTCATGGAACGGATAGACCCGTCAGGGTGACTGAAATATTTTACTTGTTCTTGGTAAACGGCATCACTGTGACATCGTCAGAATGAGTACAAATGGATACAAGAGGAACAAGCCTTACGCAACATCGGGGCGATCAGCCATATGAAGCAAAGCCCAAGCAGCAGTAGATGAGCTAGTGTGTTGACCAGCCAAGAGCAGTGCGATCATAAGGTGAGCAATTTCGTGATCTTGGAAAAGCCGTCCATTACGATACTTTGTCTGCATAAGTGTAGCAATTATGTCGTTTGCTTCCTGAAAGAAATACATGAGACACTCCTGAGATTTGGAGAGAAAGAAGACTAACGTCCTCAGTGCTACCATTCCTTCGTCGCTGAATGATCTTCACATAAAAATCACTCATCTTCTTTTGAGCAATGTCTCTCCTCCTGTAGCTGGGCAATGGCAGGTTTGGAAAAAAGAAATTAAGAGGAGTGAGGCCGCCATCCAGGTCGTGGTAAACGTCAGCATAGGAACTGTCCAGACCCGCTCGTACTTCTTTACCCTGAAGTGTCCTCGAGGCAGTCAGGATAGTGATGGCTTGGAAGACTTTCAGAGCATCGAACTGTCCCCATTCCTCATTGTTGGACTGGAAGACAGAAAAGGCAGGCTCCATTTGCAGGAAATTCTCCACTTCTTCCTCAATCATGCCGACATAAGCTCGCATGTTATCCATCGTGAAACCGACCTTGGCGGACTTTTTCTGCTCCATGAAGACCTCGTTGGGCACATCGTAGACGACGTCTTTGCCGAACACTGGAGTCGTAAGATGCTGTCGAGGAAAAGAAAGTTTGTATGATTTGCTACACTCGTAGATAATGCTTACGGCATATGCATCCTCTGCACTGAAAACAGTTGATTTCCCACCCAACACGAAATCATTACCCTGGGTTCCAAGTGAAACTGTGATACGACGGCCGAAGAGGATAAAGGTGAACACGTTGCCATACTTGATTGTATTGTCATCATAATATAGATAAAATGTCGATGAATGATGTATGTACCTTTTCGCGACACTTGGAGAGAAAATAGAGAGGGTCTTCACCATATGCGACAGCCGAACCGATGATAGGGAACCAATGGAATACGACAGGTGGCTCATTAGCTTTCCCCGGAATGACCTTTTGAAAAACAACATTTTGAGTGATCAAGCACAGAAAAATTCTTCAACTCACTAACTGCTTCAAAACGTTGAGCACGACCGCCAAAACCGGTATAATAAATAGGGATAATAAAATAGACCTCGCGCTGTATAGGTTTACTTGAGGATGAATTATATACTCAGACCAGCCGTCTGAGAGAGACATCGTGCCATTGAAAACGATAGACATGGTAACACACGTGGTGAAGGAAAAAGTGCTTGCTTTTGTGGTTTTGTCCTATCCAAAAATAGAAGTCCAAAATCGAACCACATCATTTAATTCAATTTTGAGTAATTCTGCCGCTATCACGTTCTTTGCTAAATCTAGTCTCACACAGTTTTTTATGGGTACATAGGTTGATAGCAACTACTGTGGAATCCATTGTCAAGGAGAGTGGGAGGCTGAATTATAAATTTGTCTTTCAATAGCTCTTATCAAATGAGAAGAGTAGATGGTTGGTCATGTCTTTTTTTTTTTGAATCAAACCTGCTACCATTATATACATGACTCCATAACAGGCAAAGAGTGCGTGATCACAGTCCCTGCAAGGTATGAACTAAGAGTACCTCTAATAACTTACTATGACACATGCCTTCTAGCTTTTGATCACTAGCACAACGTGCACAAGGCAGGCCAGGTGACAGACACCACATGTAGGTACTCTGGTTAGACCCCTTTTCAAGGGTACTGGTAACTCCTGATGAAAGGCCCACATTAGTTCATTATGTATCTGCTCAGCTTTTATAAGTTGGTGTTCTCACCCATTTCTCAATGAATGAGTGTAAGTTATTGAGAAAAAATTCTAATGAAGGCCACTATGTGTCCAAGAAATACCTTCCATCTCCTGATTCTCCTGTCTCCTGCATCTCAATCCCATCTACCCACTAATGTTAGCTTGCCATGTACTTGCATACACCAACTTCTCCAACATGTTTCATCATTCCCAAGTTGACTTTCTATATGGTAAAGTAGGTGGATATCCCTAGGTAGCCAGCCTCCATGTTTTGGGTCTTGTTATAGAGTAGTTTTTTTTTTTTTGAGATTTAATTATAAAGCCAACTACTCTAAATACAATGAGCAGGAAACAATCAGGAACACAGTAGCAGACCCTGCAGTATATGTTGTAAGCATGCCTCCTAAGTACCAACTATGTAGTTAGTAGTCTAAGTAGTGAAGAGCAAGAAAACTAGACTAAATGACAAACTCTTTACCTCTAAATATTTGTCTTCCAAAAACATTTATCTATTTAAAGACCTTCTTACCTCTTTCATTCACAATATCTACTACCCCATCCTAGCCTTTAGTCCCTGTTATAGAACTTGATCATCATGGAACAATCCTATTGGGATCAGATGATGGATACTATGATGAGTGCTCTGGTCAAACCCCTTTTCAAGAGTATTAATAACTCTCTCACCCTAAGAAAGAGCTTGAAGTGGTTCATCTTTGTACCTAGCATGCCCTAATATACTTTCCAAAGATAATATCTAGATTTTGTAGAGGAACATGTGTATTTGTGGTAAGCTATAGGGAGCTCTTCCATATGGGTATCATTAAGTAATAGAGTGTTTATAGAATTCTTTTTGAGGGTAAATTCCCTCTGACTATTAGTTCAACCTCTAGATAGTGCCTTCTTTCAGCCTTAGTAAAAACCAGATGTAAAGGAAACATACTATGGTTATGTTCCCAGTATATAAATAAATGCACAAATGTGCCACCCCCAAGAGCAATGAGAAACAAAGATGGATGGGTGATGTTATGATAATATTAGTAAGAGATGTGAGATAGTGTATAACCATTTCACCCTAGGAGATAGTAGTAGTAGAAGGAAAAAGACAATGGTGTTACAAAGTAGTGTCAGAAATAGTAAAATGATCTGTATTAATATTTATAAATAAAAATAAAAAAAAACTAAATACTCTAAGTTCTAAGATGAATGTTATTTAAAGCTTAATTCAATATGTATTGGACATCATGTGTGGGAAATTAAGAAAGGTACATAATCATTCATATATACTTCTTTCCCCATACTCATATCCAAATATATATAAATATATACCTTTTTAATGCTTTAAAAATTCAGAGAAAAATGGGGAAAAAATAAGGGAAAAATCATAAATAATAATAAAAGACTATTAGTAGAAGGAAGTATTTTATAGTGAACATTAGTTAAGATAACTTAGTATTATGAATTGTAATATAAGGATTTTTTCTTTTTCTTTTCTTTTCTGTTTTTACTTTCTATTTTTAGAACAGACTTACATAATCAGAGAAGTCATATGGGAGGTCACATAACATGTCACATTGATGTTACATAATCACTATGGGAAAGTAGTATATAGACTAGGTAAAATAGGTATAAGTAGTGTACTCAAATCCAGCAGGGACTTTAACAAGTTCTCTTTGTCAACTCTGACTTAGAGTGTAATCTTAGGTTACCTCAACTGATAGTCACTATACTTAGGCTCACACTTCAGATCAGAGTTGACAAAGAGAACTTATTAAAGCTATTACAAACTTCATTTGGCCATAACTCCACAAATACTTGCACGATTCCCACAGTCTAAAATGCATCTGAAAGCCCTCAAGAGAAACATTCAAACAATGTCAAAAACATGTCAAAGAAATCAGTACTCATTGAGATATCAGTTAATCAGTACCAGATACTAATTGGTAGATATCTTAGGAACTACCAAATACAGATATTTGCTTCCACATGCACACGGAAGCTCTCTTCAATATGCTTCTGATAATTATAAATAGACCCTAGGGCAATAGAATCCTGTGGAGATACAAGGATCTCAAGGTTTGGCATAACTGTTATGAACTAGCCTAGTTTTAAAATTGTATGACTAGAGGGGTGGGAAGAATGGGGACTCTTCTCTGATGGACTAGATGAAGGATGCTAAAAATAAAACAAGAGATAAGATAAGATAATGGTCATATAATAGATTACATAATGAAATCTTTTAGAAGAATCATAGGAAATTACTAAGCATACACATAGACAAATAGCATTTGTGTATAAGTAGGTAGAGCAATCCATAAAGAAACTCCATTGAGTATAAGAGTTTTAGTCTTTGGTAAGCAATCTTAGACTTAACTCTACTTTAAGTCAGAGTTAACAAAGAGAACTTGTTAAAGTCCTTGCTGGATTATATACACTACTTATACAAGTCCAATTATTTGTCCTTGTTTACTGATCTGATGTTATTACATAATTAAATGAAAAATAAATATTGACTTAAAGGGAAAAGACAATTCATGACATCAAGTTCTTTTCGTTCTCTCATAACATTGAGTATGATAAGCCTAAGTCATCTCAACTAAGCTCCTCATTATATTAGAACTTAATACCCACCTTCTGTACCATTCACCACAAACCCTACACATCCTTTTTCCTCTACTCTCACATTGCTCTTGGTATGCTAGTCATTGCGACCAATAACCACTATGGTATAGTCAGGCCCTAGACTTAAAGAGGACTTGTTAGTCAGTTAGGGACTAATGGTGGAAGCACAGTACTAAACTCAGGTATCATGTCTGAGACCTGATCTCTAAATTGAGTAGGCTCATTAGCATACTTGTTCTTCTTTCAAATTATCAACCTTATACTGAGAGTTCATTGTATATCATGAATTGACAATTCTCTCTAAGTCAATATTTATTTTTATTTTTATTTAATTATGTAATATTGTTGGATCAATAAATAAGAACAAATAATTGAACATGTATAAGTAGCATATACAATCTAGCAAGGTGTTATGATTTACTCTGACACTTATCTTTTTCTTTCTTATTTTAATTAATTAACAACAATACGACTTATGAACATGATGTGGGAACATCAGGATCTAATAAAAGAACAAGCATGGGAAAGGCACGTGTCAATTACATGCCTATCAGACAGCCGCCATGTGTAGAAAAATATGTGGGCAGAAGCTGTCTGATGTGGAAAGATACTTAGAACTTGACAGATGGTAGTCTATAGATACTGTGATCTCTCTTAGAATAGCCTTAGCATAGCCACTTGTAATTATATAAATAGCTAGGCAATTCATAAAAGGAACTCTGTCGAGTTCTCCTTGTCTTTTACCTTATACCCTTTGAGGGAGATCCAGGATTGTCCTGCAGGTCCTGACACAAGGACTCTAATGAGTTCTTTTTGTCAACTCTGACTTAGAGTGCAATCTGGGTTAAGGTTACTCAACCTGAGCTAAGGATCATTACATTGTAGTTCCTACATACAGAGAAGTGACAGTCGTCTTTTAAGAAGCTGTCTAGTTTAGGGGTTCGCATCTTTGCAGCAATAGTATAACCCTAGTACTAGGGTAGTAGTCAGTAGGGAAGTAGGTGCCTAGCTGGGAGAAGACATGCTCCTGTCAAGTCATCTCTCTTGGGTTTGGGTGGGTGTGATTTCAACCTTCAAGGTTGTATCTCTCTCTGTGCTCATCCACTCAGATTCAACAAAAGACAAGAGTTTATTTCAAGAGGAGAAAAGTGGAGGAAGCAAGACAAGGGGGAGCAGACTTAGTAAATAATAAAGCTAAGAGATAATTACATTGGCTAGCTAATTATAATATGGAAGATAAGTCACAGTGATGGGAATTCAGTTGAATTACCTAGCTAGGATTAGAATTGGTGAAAGTTGTGCTGAGGTAAGTGACCAGTTGTGTGTCAGTAGTGGCAACTTGTTATGAGGTATCACTTGAGCATGACAGTATCCCCCTCCTAAAAGGTCATACTCTTGCAGCCCTAAGAATGTGTGGACCAGTCATATTGATTGTTGTCCAATAAGAGCAGAAATTGGTCAAGTCAGTGGTGATGGGCCTGGCTTTTCAGGGTAGTGAAAATGGAAATTGGCCACTAACTGCTTAGTATTTTTGAGATTGGAAGCAGCAAGCTATCATAAATCGCCCGCCCGAACCAAGAATAGTAAGGTTAGAGGGATGGGAAGAAAGAGAGCTATTCTCGGATGGACTAGACGAAGGGTTCTAAATATAGAAAAGAGAGACAAAATAAAATAAGATGAGATCACATGACCTAGTCACATAATAGGTCACATGATGGAACCTTCTAGAAGAATTCAGTAGTTACTTAAGTGTACACATAGACAAATAGAAAATGTGTATAAGTAGGTAGCACAATTCACCAAGAGACTCCATCAAGTTTTCTTCGTTCTCTCATAATGTTGAGTATGATAAGCCAGTTGTCTCGACCAAGCTCATCATTATACAAGCCATGAATACTCTTCTGTGGTACTCTCATAGCCTGCCCAGCATATGTAATAGAGTAGGGGATTCTTTCTCTGCTTATCCAGCTTTAAGTCAAGTACTTGTATGACCTCAAATTCGAGATTCCCATCTATTTCAATAGGAGGTAGGGAGGGTTAGTACAATTAGGAATCCAACTGGTTGATGCTGGCTCTAATTGGGAGATGTGGAACATGGGATGAATGGATCTCAAGTGATTGGGTAGGTTAACTAGGTAAGAATGCATTCCTGGTTTGCTCATGACTTCAAATGGACCTAGATATTTCTCAGATAATTTCTTTGAAGGGCAAGTAGTCCATATGAATTTTGCCAGTATGAAAACATGGTTGCCGACCTCAATTAGAGATGTAGGTACATGTTTGTTGTTGGTCAATTTCTGGTAGCATTCCTGAGCCTTGATGATCAAGTATTTGAGCTCTATATATACCTCCTCCAGATTTGCTATATAGTATTGGGCTGTCTTGGATATTGGTGCTTGGTTTACTTGGATGTCCAAACAAGAGTAGTACTGTTATAAATCTGCCCAGACCAAAAATAGTACAACTAGAGAAATGGAAAGAATAAGAACTATTCTCAGATAGATTGGACAAATGATTCTAAAAATAGAATGAGAGATAAGATAAGATAAGGGTCACATGACAGGTCACATAATGAAACCTTCTAGAAGGATCATGGGAAGTTACTTAAGCATACACATAGACAAATAGAAATTGTGTATAAGTAGGTAGAGCAATCCACAGAGAGACTCTATTAAGTTCTCTTCGTTCTCTCATAACATTGAGTGTGATAAGACAGTCATCTTGACTTGCTTGTTATTACAGGTACCCTTTGTTCGCAAAAAAGGAAGAAATACCTGTTGTTGCTGAGAGGGCATTATTGTAAGTGAATTCTGCTAAAGGGAGTAGATGTACCCAGTCTGTGTCATGAACCACCAAATTTCTCTAAGTCAATATTTATATTTCTTTTCTTTTTCTTTTATTTAATTAGGTAATATATTTAGATCAGTAAATAAGGACAAACAGTCAAACATATATAAGTAATGTACAATGAATTAACAAGGACTCTAATGAGTTCTCTTTGTCTACTCTGATATAGAGTAAGATTCGGGTTAGGGTTACTGCAACCACAACTTGAATCTTTACAGTCTGATTGTTGGTAGTTACAGTAAATTCTCAAATACTACTTGAGAGTCTGGTTGGTGCACTCTGTTTGACTGTTTGCTTCCAGATAGTAACCTGAGGTGAAGTGCAACTTCATATTGAGAGCAGAGGCTAATGATTCAAAAAACCTAGAGACAAACTTGGTTCCTCTATTTGAAGTAACATGGGCCAGAACCCTGTGTTTAGAAAATATGTTCTTTATAAAGATTTCTACAAGACCATTTGCATTGATTGATCTTTGAGTTGAGATGAAGATAGCTTGTTTGGTAAGTCAATCCACCACCATGAGTATCTCTGTAAATCTCTGGGACTCAGAAAGTTGTTTGATAAAGTCCATAGATATGGACTCCCAAGGTCTGGGGGGTATAGGTAACTGTTTGAGTAGTCCATAAGGTGGACTTGTTACACATGCACTGTCATAAATTGCCCAACCAAACCCAAAATAGTACAGCTAAAGGGATGGGAAGAAAGAGAGCTATTCTCAGATGGACTAGATGAAGGATTCTAATAATAGAAAAAGAGAGATAAGATAAGATAAGATGGGATCATATGACTTGGTTACATGACAAGTCACATGATGGAACCTTCTGGAAAGATCAATAGTTACTTAAGTGTACACATAGACAAATAGAAATTGTGTATAAGTAGATAGCTCAATTTACCAAAGAGACTCCATCGAGTTCTCTTTGTTCTCTCATAACATTGAGTGTGATAAGGAAGTCGTCTCAACTACTCTTGTCATTACATATACACATTGCAAGTCTTCATATAGTCCTTAATGAACTCCCACATGTTAGGCCAGCTGTAAGGTTTTGGATCGAGGTTGTGTAACCCTAACCCTTAACCCTCTCTTTATTGGAGATTGACAAAGAGAACTCGTTAGAGTCCTTGCTGGATTGTGTACACTACTTATACATGTCCAATTATTTGTCCTTGTTTACTGATCCGACTATATTACATAATTAAAAGAAAAGAAAAAGAAAAGAAAATAAATATTGACTTAGAGATGAGAGGCGATTCATGACACCACCCCTCTCTCAAGGGTCCTCGTCCCGAGGACTTCTTCATAATTCATTGTATGGGTCTCTTAAGTTTCCCATATTCTGATTTTCATCTCCCAGCTCCTCTAAGTACTTTCTATCTTCTTCAAGCCTCCGTCGATCTTCCTCGTCCATTTCTTCGTCCCGTTCTTCTATCTTCCCTCCTTTATATTCTTC
>Ga0153957_100507_pt1 | contig 13641 bp, 22 predicted proteins | sample TSFL041MetaG_FD_104745 | JGI IMG/M metagenome (GOLD analysis project Ga0153957, IMG submission 104745) | Attine ant fungus gardens microbial communities from Florida, USA - TSFL041 MetaG | ecosystem: Host-associated > Fungi > Mycelium > Unclassified | place: USA: Florida, Wekiwa Springs... | reverse complement strand
GTGACATGTCCATGTGACTTCTCATGTGACTTCCCTGATTATGTAAGTCCATTCTAAAAATAGAAAAGTAAAAATAGAAACTAAAGAGAAAAGAAAAAGTTCTCGTGTCACGATTCATGACACAGAAGGCAGTGCAGAAAGGGGAAGCGAGAGAAATGAGGCGAACATTTAAGCTACTGAGAGAGGTGTAGATGAGTGTAGACATTGAGAAAATAGATACACATGAAGGAAGGACAGTAAAGGCATTGCTTGACAGTGGAGCAACAGTAATGTTCATGAGCAAAAACTTGGCTCAGAAGGGAGGATATAGGTTAATTAGGTTAGATTGACCCCTACAAGTGAGAAATATGGATGGCACTAGTAATAGTGGAGGTGCAATAACTCATGAGGTAGAAGTGAACATATTCTACAAAGGACATGTAGAGAGAGCACAGATGGATGTTTGTGAATTGGGGAAAACAGATGTAATATTGGGTATATCATGGTTAGCAGCCCATAACCCAGAGATTAACTGGAAAAAGAGAGAAGTGAGAATAACGAGGTGCCCACCACTGTGTAGAAAGGCAGTAAAGATAAAAGAGAAGAAAGAAATAAGAGAAGATGAGAAAAAAATAGTTAGATGGGCAGTAGATAAGAAAGAGAATTGGGGACAAGAGAAGGAAATAGAAGCAGACCATAGGAAGGTAGAAGAAATGGTACCTAAACAGTTCCATAAGTGGCTGAAAGTGTTTGGGAAGGTAGAATCTGAGAAAATACTGGTTAGAAAAGTATGGAATCATGCGATAGATCTCAATAACAACTTTAAAGCAAGCAGAGCAAGAGTTTATCCTCTTTCTAGAAATGAGAAAGAGGAAGTGCAGAAGTTTATCAATAAGCATTTAAAGAAGGGATACATCAGACCCTTAAAATCACCTCAGATATCGCCGGTGTTCTTCATAGAAAAGAAAAATAAAGATAAACACATGGTTATGGACTATCATAGGCTTAATAAGCAAACAGTAAAGAACAACTACCCACTACCATTGATTAAAGATCTAGTAGATAGTATGGATAACAAAAGAGTATTCACCAAAATAGACTTACGATGGGGATATAATAATATGAGGATCAAAAAAGGAGATGAATGGAAAGCGGCCTTCACTACGCATGTGGGGTCGTATGAACCAGTAGTAATGTTCTTTGGGATGACAAATTCACCAGCCATGTTCCAAGGTATGATGAATGAAATCTTAAGGAATATGATTAACAAGAAGAAGATGGTGGCATTTGTGGATGATGTGCTGATAGAAACAGAAATGGAGGAGAGTTATGATGCAATTGTGGAAGAAGTATTGAGAAGATTAGAGGAGAATGACCTATATATGAAACCAGAGAAATATGCTTGAAAGGTGCAGAAGGTAAATTTCCTGGGAGTAGTAATGGGTCAGGGAAAGATTGAAATGGAGGAGGACAAAGTGGTGGGAGTACTAAACTGGCCCATACCTAAAACAGTCAGAGATGTTAGAAAGTTCTTGGGACTCGCAAATTATTACAGGCAATTTGTGAAGGATTTTGCAAAGTTGGCTAGACTCTTGAATAATCTAACTAGAAAGGACGAAAAGTGGAAGTGGGGAGATGAGCAACAAAGAGCATTTGAACAGCTCAGATAGGTTTTCACAAGCAGGCCTTTATTAGTTGTACCAGACATAGACAAGGAGTTCAGAGTAGAAGCAGATGCTTCTAACTTTGCAACAGGAGGAGTTTTGTTAGTTAAATGTGAAGATGACAAGTGGAGACCAGTGGTATATATTTTGAAGTCATTAAACAAAACCAAAAGAAACTATGAAATACATGACAAAAAGATGTTGACTGTTATACACTGTTTAGAAGCATGGAGGCACTTTTTGGAAAGAAGTAAAAGTAAATTCAAGGTTTGGACAGATCACAAGAACCTAGAATATTTCATGAGTAATCAAAAGCTCAATCAAAGACAAGCAAGATGGGCTTTATACTTATCAAGGTTCGACTTCATATTGAAGCATATTCCAGAAAGTAAGATGGGAAAAGTGGATGGACTGAGCAGAAGGCCAGATTGGGAGGTAGGAGTGGAGAAGGATAATAAAGAGCAAGTGTTAGTAAAGAAAAAATGGTTGGAAGCAAAAAGAATTAGAGTGACGGAAGTAGTTATAGAAAGGGTAGATCTATTAGATAAAGTAAGGAAATGCAAAGCAAAAGATAATGAAGTGGTTAAAGCTATAGAAGAGATGAAATGAGCGGGAGTAAAAATACTGAGAGATGAAGAATGACATCAAGAAGACAGCCTAATGTTGAAAGAGGGGAAAGTATACGTCTCCAGAGATGAAAAATTGAGAGTAGAGGTAATCAGGCTGCATTATGATATGCCTGTAAGAGAACATGGAGGACAGTGGAAGACAATAGAATTGGTAACAAGGAACTTCTGGTGGCCAGGGGTTACTAGAGAAGTAAAGAGATATGTAGAGGGGTACAATGTCTACCAAAGAAACAAGAATTGAACATAACTACTGGCAGGAAAACTTATGCCAAATTTAATTCCAGAGAAGGTATAGACTCATATTAGTGCAGACTTCATTACGAAGTTACCTTTAGCACAAGGTTACAACTCAATCTTAGTAGTATCATAAATCGCCCGCCTGAACCAAAAATAGTAAGATTAGAGGGATGAGAAGAAAGAGAGCTATTCTCGGACAGACTAGACAAAGGATTCTAATTATAGAAAAGGGAGATAAGATTAGATAAAATGGGATCACATGATCTAGTCACATAATAGGTCACATGATGGAATCTTCTGGAAAGTTCGGTAGTTACTTAAGTATACACATAGACAAATAGAAAATATGTATAAGTAGGTAGCACAAATCACCAAGAGACTCCATCAAGTTCTCTTTATTCTCTCATAACATTGAGTATGATAAGATCGTCGTCCCAACTACTCTTGTCATTACATTAGAACTCGATACCACTTTATCCGTATTACTCACCACGAGCCCTATGTACCCACTTTCCTTTACTCTCTCACTGCCCTCAGTATACTGGTCATCATGACTAGCAACCACAACCACAGCTGGGCCCTAAGCTTCAAGGGGACTTGTTAGTCAGTTAGGAACTAATGGTAGAAACGTAACACTAAGCTTTGATGCTACGTTGAGACCTGACCTCTACCTTGAGCGGGCTTGTTAGAATACTTGTTTTCTTTCACATTATAAACCTTGTGCTAGGAGCTCATTGTAGTCCCTACACGTAGAGGAGTAACAGTCATTCCTTAGGAAGCTGTTTAGTTTAGGGGTTCGCATCTTTGCGGCAATAGTCTAACCCTATTACTAGGGCAGTAGCCAGTAGGGAAGTAGAAGCCTAGCTGGGAGAAGATGTGCTCCCTAGTAGACGTAAAAATTAGTTCAGAAGAAGACAACTGTTCCTTGAATGAGAAAACCACAACAGAAGAAGAAAACACCTGGGACAATGACATGTCCCACCACCAATCATCCTGGGGCCAACAACTCCAACAATAACAACAACAACAACAGCAACAACCACAACCACAAGGGAAGGCCACCCTGACTATGGACCAGATACTCTAGTACCTGGCCCAACACACCATGGCCATAGAACAGCTCCTATCAAGGGGGCAAACACAAGGAGAGGCAGCCAAGCCTCCCTTGTTTGATGGAGAAAGAGAGAAGGTGGTGGGATTCATTAATGCCTGCCGCCTGTACATCGGCATGAGGATGAAAGGAGTAGGAGAGGAAGAAAAAATATCATGGGTGTTGACCTATGTACAAGGAGGAATAGCAGAAGTATGGAAAAAAAACATGTTGGAGGAAAGGAGGCAGGGGGTATCTGTGGTGGAAATGGTGGAAGAGCTGTTTACAAAAATGAGGGAGGAGTTCGGGGAGTTTGATGAAGAATCAAGAAAGGTGGATGAGTTGAGGCTGCTGGAGCAGGGAGGACAGACATGCAATGAGTATGTCCAAATTTTCAAAAAGATATCAAGAGGAAGTGGCTATGAGGGATGACCTCTCATAGAAGAATTCAAGAGAGAACTGAACAGAAACATCAGGAGGAGATTGGCAGAGGTGGAATCACCTCCAGTAATGATCGAGGAATGGTAGGAAAGATCAGTGAGGTTGGATAGGAACTTGAGGCAGAGCAGGGTGGAAGAAAAGATGCTAGAGAGTAAGGGAGCGGTGCGGGCGGCAAGGCCATCAGAAGTACAGCCATCCAGAGGATTTAGACCCCCCTGGAACAACAGGAACCAAGAAGGTTTCTGTGGAGAACCAAGGGAAGGACTTGGTGGAGATTTGAGGAAAAGGGAGGGACAAGGGGTTTGGGACCCCAATGCAATGGAGGTAGACAGAAGCTGGGAAGGAGATTGAAGGTATTTCAACTGTGGGATGTTTGGACACATAGCCCAACACTGCAGAAATCAAAAGGAGATTAGGGGAGAGGCACAGGAGGCATCAAAAGATCAGGGAGACCAGTAAGCCCTTGGCCAGCCTCCCATAACAAATACAGTGTACTGTACGGACAGAATAGAATGGACTCTAATCTTTGTACTGAGAGGGAAGTAAGACGGACACTCAAACCGTTGAGAGAAGTCTGGCTCAATGTCGGACCAGAAAAGGTAGATACCCATGAAGGGGTGTCAGTAAGGGCATTGCTAGACAGTGGGGCAACGGACCTATTCATAAGCAAGAAGCTAGCAGAAAGGCAGGGCTTTAAGCTAGAAAAATTGAATAAGCCAATAAAAGTAAGAAATGTGGATAGAAGTGACAACAAGGGAGGATTGATAATCCACGAAGTAGAAGTCAACATGTACTATAAAGGACATGTAGAACAAGTAAGGATGGATATATGTGAACTGGGGAAGACAGAAGTAATCTTAGGGATGCCGTGGCTCGCGGCGCATAACCCAGAGATAAACTGGGAGACAGGAGAAGTAAGGATGACCAGGTGTCCACCCCTGTGTGGTCGAACACCAGAGAAGAAAGTAGTAAAGAGGAAGCAGGTAACGGAGGAGGACAAGAAAGATCTGAGATGGACTATGGAAGAAAGAGAAAAGAGGGAGGAAATCGAGGAAGACCATAGAAAGGTAAAGGAGCTGGTGCCCAAACGCTTCCACAAGTGGAAAAAAGTGTTTGGAAAAGTCAAGTCCGAGCAAATGCCAACCCGAAAACCATGGGACCACGCCATTGACCTCAGAGAAGACTTCGTACCAAGAAAAGGACGAATCTATCCTCTATCTAGAACTGAGAAGGAGGAAGTACAGGCATTTGTGGAAAGCCAACTAAAGAAAGGCTATATTAGACCTTCAAAATTCCCACAGATATTGCCAGTACTATTCGTACCTAAGAAGGATGGAAAGAGGAGGATGGTACAGAACTACCGCTATGTGAATAAAGGGACAATCAAGAACAGTTATTCCCTGCCCCTGATATTAGAGCTAATAGACAGTATGGGGACTAAGAAAGTATTCACTAAGATGGACCTAAGGTAGGACTATAACAATGTCCGAATCAAAAAAGGGGATGAATGGAAAACGGCGTTCACAACGCACCTAGGATTGTTTGAACCGACAGTCATGTACTTCAGACTTAGAAACTCACTAGCCATCTTCCAAGCTATGATGAACAATCTCTTTAGGGATATGATCAACAAAGGAGACGTAGCTACCTTCATCAACAATGTACTAGTGGCAACTGAGACAGAAGAAGGACACAATGAGATAGTAGAGGAAGTATTGAGACGACTAGAGGAGAACGACCTCTATGTGAAACCGGAGAAATATGTGTGGAAGGTTAGGGAGATAGGTTTCTTGGGAGTAATAATGGGGCCAGAAGGGTTCCGAGTAGAAAAGGAAAAAGTGGAGGGAGTCACAAATTGGCCAACCTCACAGTGCATTAAAGACGTACAAAAATTCTTGGGGCTAGCAAACTACTACTAGCAATTTGTTAAAGACTTTGCCAAAATCGCCAAACCGCTACATCAGTTAGTCAGAAAGGACAAGAGATAGAAGTGGGAAGGAGAGCAGGAAGAAGCATTTGCCAAACTCAAAAGAATTTTCACAACCGAGCCAGTACTGGCAGCACCAAACCTGGATAAAGAAATGAGAGTCGAGACGGATGTATCAGACTATGCAACAGGAGGAGTATTATCGGTAAAAGAAGAGGACGGAAAATAGAGACCGGTGGCCTTCATCTCTAAATCACTGAATGACATGGAAAGAAACTATGAGATTCACGATAAGGAGATGCTAGCAGTAATCAGATGTTTGGAGGCATGGAGGCACTTCCTGGAAGGAGCAAGAACCAAGTTTGAAATTTGGACGGACCATAAAAACTTGGAATACTTCATGATGAACCAGAAGCTGAACAGACGACAAGTAAGATGGGCATTATTCCTATCAAGATTCAACTTCGTGTTAAAACACGTCCTAGGTAGTAGAATGGGGAAGGCAGATGGACTTAGTAGAAGGCCAGACTGAAGGAAGGGAATAGAAAGGGACAACGAGGATAGAACACTGGTAAAAGCAGAATGGCTGAGAAAAGCAAGGGTAGAAGAGGTACTAATCAAAGGAGTGGACCTACTAAAGAAAGTAAGAGAATCAAAGGCAAAAGATGACGAGGTCATCAAGGTAGTAGAGGAAATGAAAAGAGCAGGAGTAAAAATGCTAAGAGATGAGGAATGGAGAGAGAAGGACGGGCTTATGTTAAAGGAAGGAAAAGTGTATGTACCAAAAAATGAAGAGTTGAGAACAGAAATAATCTGGTTACATCACGATACACCAGTGGGAGAACATGGGGGACAGTAGAAGACAGTGGAACTGATCACAAGAAACTTCTGGTGGCCAGGAATAACAAAGGAGGTAAAGAGATATGTGGAAGAATGCAATTCTTGCCAACGGAATAAGAACCGAGTAACAGCACCAGCAGGGAAGCTAATGCCAAATGAAGCCCCTGAAAAGCCTTGGATGCATATAACAGCAGACTTTATAACTAAGCTACCGCTAGCCCAAGGATACGATGCAATACTGGTGGTATGTGATTGATTGATGAAGATGGCACACTTCATACCGACAATGGAAAAAACGTCGGCAGAAGGACTCATGAGACTATTCAGGGATCATGTATGGAAACTACATGGATTGCCTGAAAACATTATCTCAGATCAAGGGGCACAATTTGCGGCAAACCTAATGAAGAAACTAAACCAGATACTAGGAATAGAAACCAAGTTGTCAATAGCATTTCATCCGCAAACAGATGGACAGATAGAGTGAATCAACCAGGAGCTAGAACAGTACCTAAGAATGTTCATAGACCATCGACAAGAACAATGGACAGAATGGCTAGGAACAGCAGAGTTTGCGTACAACAACAAAGTGAATACCTCTACGAAAGTATCCCCCTTCAGAGCAAATAGCGGGAGAGATCCGAGAATGGGATTCGAGATGAGAAGACAGGGGAAGTCAGAAGGGGCAAAAGAATTCACAAAAAGGATGAAGACGATACAGGAAGAAGCACAGGCAGCACTAAAGAAAGTGCAGGAGGAAATGAAGAAACAGGCAGACAGGAAAAGGGGAGAAGTGGAGGAATATCGGGTAGGAGACTTAGTACTGTTAAGTACAAAAGATTTGAAATGGCAGATGGAAGGAAGAAGAACAGAGAAGTTAACGGAGAGATTTGTAGGACCCTACAAAATAAAGAGGGTCATATTAACCAATGCAGTGGAATTAGAGCTACCGAAGATGGTCAAAATCCACCCAGTAGTGAACGTAAGTAGAATTAGGAGATATAAGGAACAAGTTCAAGGACAGAAGAAGCAACCAGCCCTTCCAGTAATAATAGAGGGAGAAGAAGAGTATGAGGTCGAAAAGATAATGAACAAAAGAAGGAGATATGGCAAATGGAAATATCTGGTAAGATGGAAAGGATATACGGCAGAAGAAGACTCGTGGGAGAGGGAGACAAACGCAAAAGAAGTGGTAAAGGAATATGAGAAGGAATACGGAAAAAAAAAAAGAAGAATGGAAGAAGAAGAAATGCTGGGAAGATTTATGGCAAAAACACTATATGGATGGGATGACGGAAAGTTTGATCGGGAATATTTGAAGAAGTTGGAAAAGAATTAGAGAAGATGGAAAGGAGCTAAGTTCTTCCAGAGAAAGAACCTTAAAAAGGGGAGTAATGTCATAAATTGCCCACCTGAACCAAAAATAGTAAGGTTAGAGGGATAGAAAGAAAGAGAGCTATTCTCGGACGGACTAGATGAAGGATTCTAATTATAGAAAAGGAAGATAAGATTAGATAAAATGGGATCACATGACCTAGTCACATAATAGGTCACATGATAGAATCTTCTAGAAAGTTCAGTAGTTACTTAAGCATACACATAGACAAATAGAAAATGTGTATAAGTAGGTAGCACAAATCACTAAGAGACTCCATTGAGTTCTCTTCGTTCTCTCATAACGTTGAGTGTGATAAGATTGTCATCCCGACTACTCTTATCATTACAAGTAGTGATAGATAGATTTACAAAGATGGCATACTTCATACCAACTACAGAGAAAACAAGCATAGAAGGACTAGCACAATTGTTTAGAAATAACATTTGGAAACTACATGAACTACCAGATAGTATAATCCCTGACAGAAGACCATAGTTTGCAGCAGGAATGATGAAGGAGTTGAATCGCATGTTGGGGATTGAGACAAAATTGTCTACGGTATTTTACCAACAAACAGATGGCCAAACAGAAAGGATGAACCAAGAATTGGAATAATACCTCTGTATGTTCATAGACTATTAACAAGAGCAGTGGCCAGAATGGCTAGGAATGGCGGAATTTGCCTATAACAACAAAGTGCATACTGGAACCAAAGTATTGCCCTTTAAGGCAAACCAAGGACAAGATCTATGAATGGGATTTGAGTTGAGAAAGAAAGGGAAGTATGAAGAAGCAGAGAAATTCGCAGAAAGAATGAGGAGAGTGCAGGAGGAAGCCAAAGCAGTGCTGTAAAAAGTACAGGAAGATATGAAGTGATATACAGACAGAGAGAGAGGAGAAGTAGAGAAGTATAGAATAGGTGATTTAGTGCTACTCAGCACAAAAGACCTAAAGTACCAGATGACTGGAAGGCATACAGAGAAATTCACAGAATGCTTTGTGGGATCTTACAAAGTCAAAGCAATTATCTCCAGTAATGCAATTAAATTAGAAATACCTAGTATGATTAAGATACATCCAGTAGTCAATGTTAGTTGGGTACAACAGTACAAGTCGCAAGTAGAGGGACAGAAAAAAGAAACACCACAACCAATGGTAATTGAGGGGGAAGAGGAATAGGAAGTAGAGAAAATTATGAACAAGAGAAAAGTGCAGGGGAGGGATAAATACTTAGTACAATGGAAGGGGTGTACAGCTGAAGAAGACACATGGGAGAGTAGAGAAAATCTGAAAAATGCAATGGAGTTGGTCGAAGAATTCAAGAGAACATATGGTAGGGAAGAAGAAGAAGCAAGATGGCAAGAAATAGAAGAAGACAGAACAACAGAGAGTTGCTAGAAAGATACACAGCCAAATTGCTTTATGGATGGGGTAATAAAAAATATGATTGGGAATATTGGAAGAAGATGAAGGAAAACTGGAGACAGTGGAAGAAGAATCCATTCTCTAGATATAGCAGGAATCTATTCTTGAAAAGAATGGAAAAAAAGAAGGACAAATACAAGGGAGGAAAGATAAAAGAGTGGGACACATAAAAGGATGAAGAAGACCAATGAAGGATCGAGAAGGATAGAAAATATTTAGAAAATTTGGAAGATGAAAATCTGGAAATGGGTGACCTAAGAAACCCATTCAATAAACTATAAAAAAAGTCCTCAGAATGAGAACCCTTGAGAAAGGAGTGGTGTTATGAACCGCTATTTTCCCCTAAGTAATATTTATCTTCTTTTTCTTTTCTTTTCTTTTAATTATGTAATACCAATGAATCAGTAAATAAGCACAAACAGTCGGACATGTATAAGTAGTATACAACAAATTAGCGAAAGCTCTAATGAGTTCTCTTTATCTACTCTGATATAGAGTGCGATTTGGATTAAGGTTACACAACCTGAGCTAAGAGTCATTACAATCTGAGGTAGATCACATACCTATCAGTCAGCTGCTATGTGTAGGAGAACATGTGGGCAGAAGCTATCTGATGTAGAGAATTACTCAGGACTTGACAGATAAGTACCATAGTTACTCTTAGAATAGACTAGCCACAGCCATATGTACTTATATAAATAGCTGGTCAATTCATAGAGAGACTCTGTCAAGTTCTCCTCATCTTAATCTCTATAACCCTAGAGGGGGATAGAGATTGCATCACTGATCCTGACAAGGTAGTCATTTAGAAAATTGTTACTTCTTGACTTATAGGAGTAGCTTCTGTCTGCTAAAGTTTGCTATGCAAATTCCACATTGATATAATGTTAAGGTGCCAAATTGTGAGATGCAACTAGTAATGTTGGGTGTATGGAGTAAAAGTGATGGCTAATAGAGATTAGTGGCAATAGCTCGAAGAGTATATGGGCAGTCATCACCTTATGACAAGTTATAGTGTATCTTACAAACCACCCAATAACAAACAACCCCTAAACTTGGTCTTTTTTTTTTTTTTTTTATCAACAATTTATTACACGGTGCTCGTTCGCAGTCCATGGTAACATAAACTACTTAAATATAAGTCTACTTACTAATAAAGAGGTATGAGGTAATGGTTATATAGGGAACAGACGTTTGAGATGTATGGTTAGGCTATGTTATCTAGGAAACAGAAGACTCTTGGATTGCGTTTTAGGAAGAACACAACTTCACTAAGGACATACCCCACCAGGTCATAGTGGTTATAATGTAGACACTCTCACAGGATGTGATGTTAGGTCTCCAACTGTGTGTTGTTGCAGGGGCAGGAATTAACTTCTCTTGGAAAGAATCTGGCTTTGTACTCACCAATAGGGGTATAATTCGTGATAAGTCTTGTAGCTCTTGCACAGATAAAATTTGAGATGCCAATAGTATTGAGCCAGCTTCCTCCCTTTGTATATGATGGGGTAATGAGGTGACCATCATTGTCGTAAGTGTCTAGAAATTGGCTTCCTTTGTAGAATGCATTTTCAAAGAGCATTTGCTATTCTTGAGTAATATCTTTGCACTCGGATTGATGACAGAACTTCTAGGATTCTTTATTAGAGTGACGGACAGGAATCAAGTGTGGTTTAGCTTGCTGGTCCATTTTGTAGTGTAGTGGCCATTTGTCCTCACTAGGGCAGTCCTAGAACTAGATGGAGTTTGTAGGATCTCTGCTGAGGAATAGTCTGAGGGATCTTGATATGATAATAGTATGTCCTTGTTTTGGATGGTTTGACGTGTCGAACAGCTTTTATGCACAGGAAATGGAGTTGGTAATTACAACTATCTTGTCAATCCCTTCCAAAGATGTAGCTTGACCTATACCGTCCCTGAGTGTCATAAATTGCCTGCCCGAACCAAAAATAGTAAGGTTAGAAGGATGGAAAGAATGAGAGCTATTCTGGGATGGACTAGATGAAGGATTCTAAATATAGAAAAGAGAGATAAGATAAGATAAGATAGGATCACATGATAGTGTCACATGATGGAATCTTCTGGAAGGTTCAGTAGTTACTTAAGCATACACATAGACAAATAGAAAATGTATATAAGTAGGTAGCACAATCCACCAAGAGACTTCATCGAGTTCTCTTCGTTCTCTTATAACGTTAAGTATGATAAGGCAGTTGTTTCAACTACTCTATCATTACACTGAGAGCAAATGTCTCTACCTTGGCAGGTGTGACATTAACAGCTGTGTGTTCTGAGTTGAAGACAAGTCTTCTGCTCTGCCATCCATGTGCAATCAAAATAGTATAATGACCCTTTCTGACACTTGCATTTGTGATGACAATGATAGTGTTAGGTTGCGATATTGATGAGAGGAGGATATTGTTGAGCTTCTGAGTGTGGTTTGCCCTAGTTACACTGTCACTACATTTAACAGTATGAAAGGAGAGTTGATTAGCAAATAGATCTACTATATGGAGTCCTGGTCTAAGCTCTTGGTTCATAGAGTTGAATGCTGGGTGAATTTGATTGAGTCGGTGGTTGATATCTTGTATAGGACTCTTGAGTTTGATGTTCTGCTTTGCAGTGAGACAGGTGGTGGAAGTAGCATGGGGGTTGGTACCTTTTGAGTGGTGTCTGTCTAACAGTGCTCTGAGAGCATGTTGTTTGGGGAGAGAGTTGACTTTAAGTTGCGTGCGTCCTAGTAGCTTTTTTAGATATATAGAGATTGGCATGAGGCCTGCTATTGCCTCGATACCATATGTTAGAGATATTTGAAAGGCCCCAGTTATCCATAGGGCTGCTCTGCATTGCATTCTATTGAGGTTTTGAAGAGGGTAATATGTCAGTGTGCCCTTGAAAAACCATAATTGAAACCCATAGAGTGCAATAGGGAGGACACAGATATGATATAGTAATCTCTTTTGAAGGGGAAGGAGTCCTCTTAATGAGTTACCAAGCAGATTGAGAGCTTTAACTATAGAAAGAGCCTTGTTTGCATAAAACCAAGTGTGATAGCATAAAAATAGTTTTTTGTTGAAGTAGAAGCCTAAGTATCTCCAAGTTTCCTTGGAGTGTAATAGGGGGCCGCTGTTATGCTGGACAATTAATTTTGGCAATATAAGTGACATTCGGAACATAATAATCATAATAAACAGCTTTCGAGAGAGAATTGGCTCCCCAGACATAACCACTAGAAGTTCGGTCATGTACTCAAGAACACTATCCAAGTAGCAGAGTAGTGGCCACAATCACCACTATCGGTACCTCATAACACTTTCCGGATGGTCTCATATCATATCTATAAGGTGGACTCCCCTCTAAAAGTGCTCTCAAGAGCGAACTTGACCTTAGAAACATTTCCCTTGATAATGACGTCATCCAATAGCTGACCCCTGGTTTATAATAGGAACACCATCAGGGTCATGCATCAGTCCTGATTAGCAGTCCAAATATAGAAGAACAAGATGAGGATATGCCAAACGTCATCGGGAAGGGATAGAAAGAAGAAGGACCTGAGGGAAGGTCCAGGAGAGGAATTAGAAGAGTAGAGGAAGGTTCAGGAGAGGAATTAAGAGAGTTGGAAGCAGAGAGGAGTGATATCGATGACGAAGACGCACTTGAGAGTGGTCAGACCAATGTCCGGAGAACCTCTCGAGCACCCAAGAACCCTTAGAACAGGCTTAAGGTTGGCCAACAAGATAAAGAAAGTTAGTAGGAAATGGACAGGGAGTACAGAGAGCAGCTGTTGTATGATCGGATGCGGACTCGACTCATTCTACCTGCCTTTTCGAGTAATCTAGAGGATTTCTTTCTTATTTTGTTTGTTGCATTCTGGGCTTTGTAATACTAATATAATACTCTAGTAGCACGGAGAAAAAAAGAAGAAGAAGAACCCCCATCTTTTGCTCTTCATTGCTCTAGAGCTGAAACTTAACTTGAGTGATTAAGAGCTCTTTTTCTCTCTTTTCTTTTTATAAAAACCTTATAAAACT
>Ga0153957_100499_pt1 | contig 13976 bp, 17 predicted proteins | sample TSFL041MetaG_FD_104745 | JGI IMG/M metagenome (GOLD analysis project Ga0153957, IMG submission 104745) | Attine ant fungus gardens microbial communities from Florida, USA - TSFL041 MetaG | ecosystem: Host-associated > Fungi > Mycelium > Unclassified | place: USA: Florida, Wekiwa Springs... | reverse complement strand
TTGTTGTTGTTGTTGTTGTTGTTGTTGTTGTTTTAATAAATCAGGTGGGTGGTTTTGATTTTGGTTTTGGTTCTGTTCTGGTGCTATCGTTGCTTGACGTTCGGATCGTTGTGCATTTTGTAGTTTTCTATCACTCATAGTCCTGTTTTCGAATATTCATATTTTGCTCACAATCACACACACGCAAAAGGGATTGAGAACTTACCATGAATGTAATGGATCATGTTTAAACACTTCGAGCACAGTCATGATGACATCCGATCCACTCCGAAGGACACGCAGAGTCTCTTCTGCGCATCGTTGAAAAACACCCTGCGTACCTGAACTTCCCATCCCGTCAACCATATCCGCAGTCATACGGAATGGAACAGTCTCAGGTACAGGCAACAATTTACCCTATTTTTTTTTTTTAAAAAAAAAAGAAACGCATCACTGAGTCTCAAAATGGATCACAACTTCACAATGAGCAATCACCTGATCAAAAGCAATTCCTAGATCGATATGAACAACTTCTCCTGAACGATTGTCCAACAAAATATTGGATGTATGTCGGTCTCCCAGTCCGAGAATGTGCCCAACAATCGAAGTGGTAGCGACACTACGAGTATACTTCAACCGCATGGCAAACCATACTACCGGTGATCTGCCCTGTTCGGAAAAGTAGTGTCGCATCACAGGCTTGAATACTTTCCGAACGTCAAAAAATTGTTGTAATAATTTTTGTCCATCGGCATCTATACGAAATTCTTCTTGGGCTTTTTGATGTCGAGATCTGAGCTCCCTTTCCGATATATCTTGAGGTCGGAATCTAAGTTTAGGATCAGAACGTAGTTACTGATACCACGTCATCAAATGCTTACCGCTTATGGGCTGCCGATAACCATTCCTTCAGGGGAGTCGTCTCCGTAACAAACTCGATGAGACCAGACTGACTGTCCAGTGGTATGACTTTGTAACCTCTTACACTCAGTTCGCGGCGCTTCGTCTGCCTATCCCGACGTAACACGGCGTTGACAACATCAAAGACCTGTTCCATTACCGCATCCTGGCGCAAATCGTCGTCTTCCGAACCCTTGAACTATTTCCATACACAATGTTAACAAAGTGCAAAAAAAAGAGCACTGTAACGCACCAACTGTTTGTACCGGTTGTTCCTGGATGAAATACAGACAGATATCTTTGGCAAGTTGACACCACCTGCAGTTCGAAATTGCTTCTCGAAACCTTGAATCCACTCACAATCGGTGTATTTCATGCTGGGATCTATAGGAGTGGAAATAGTGGGGACGGGTACCCTGAGATCCTTGATACGACAGATAAGAAGGTCATTGGGAATGCTGTTGGACTTTCCCCAGGCATTGCCCTGACTCTTCAAGGAATATTTAGCCCACTCCCAACAAGCATTGCATAGCTTCTCAATATCCGCGATCTTATCCGACACTGTCGGATCTGCACGTAATCTCTCAAACATGGTTTGAGCTGCAGAGCCACGCTCCATTTGAGTTGATATTAATGTTGGCGTCATCAGTCGACCGGATTGTCGCCTTGAGAAATTCCCCACTATGCGTTCGGTATGGGGAAGCAGGCAATAAAGCTGGTATGTACTGTGAAAAGGATGTTCTCGACACATGCGCAGCACCATTTCTTGTAGGTTTTCTTGACTCTTTGGCAAATCGCCGATCGGCAAGGAAAGTCTGGCAGTAAGTTGATGCTGAGTGCTATTATTAGAATCGAATCATCAGTGTCCATGGAAAACTTTACTGCAAGGAAGATCATCTTGTAAGAGGGTACGCGAGACAAGGAGACGTCTATCGTGTTTTGAAGGTCCTCTCCACCATCAAAATTAGCAAACCACAGTGAACAAAATCGAATTGGGGCATCATCATCAAAAATGTCTGCAACTTCCAGAGATCTTGCAAACATCTCCATAGCTTGTCGCAGAAATCTGTCACGATCAGTGTTGTGCTTTCGGAATTGTTCACTGTCCTCCTGAAGCAGCTTATTGGCTTTCCCATGCTGCCTTTTGAGCCTCCGCTGCTCGTCCTGATCTGAAGTTGAAGCCAATTCCTTACTCAGTTCCTCGACTTCCTGCCTCTTCCTCTCGACATAAACTCGCCAGCGGATTGCGTCAGGTGACTTGAGAATCGCTTGGTATTGTTGTTCAGCAAAAACAGCACAGTCATGATATACAGTTGCACGGCTCCGAGATGACTCAGTATCAGATAGCGGTCCGACTCCTAGTTCATGAATGGCTTTCTGTAGGTAACTCTCCCAGATAGTGGTTGGCTTTTCCAAGCACGCGGTAGCCATCCAGGATCCCTGGAGCAGAGATGAGCGGAATCTCTAGATACGATCTGCTAAAACCCACCAGCCTTGCGCGAAGGAGAGCACGATATGTCGTCCTTTGAACATCACAGTTTTGCAATCGATCCAGAGGGTCAACTACCTTTTGGAGATACTGAATGGCAATTGTTTGTTCTCCTTGCTCCCATAAGACGTTGGCGAATTCTTCCGAAACCTCTGGCGAAGACTGAGGATAAAGTTTGTGGGCCCGCATGATCGAATTTAGTGCGATTTGTACTTGATTGGCACCTCGAGCCGCTTGAGAAAGACGGATAAGGCATCGCTTTTCTAGTTCTTTCAAATCATTAGCGAAAGGGGTGGTCATATTCCCGATTTGTTGACGCTCTTCCCTTTGTCTCACGGAGTGTAATAGCGAGATTCGAGTTGCCATTATGGTCTCTAAGTCCAGAAAGCTGAAGATCGAAAGTGAGTGTGAGTTTCCGGGATAAATGAAGAATAAACGCACTCAAAGTGTGAGTCGATCTCGATATACTTTGACCAATCATCGATCTTGACCTGGCGCTTCTGGAGCCGAGTTTGGATAGATCCTCTTCTCCAATCATTAACCTCCTTCAAGCACATTATCTCCCGAACAATTTCTCGTATCTCGATTAAGTTCTCTGAGCCCAAGGTTCTAAGTCTCTCCATTGTGCAGGACATGCCTTTGTCAATTACTTCATCAACCAGGCGGCTATTTCGTTCCTGATATACTGCACGGATCGCAAAATACAAGGACGACTCCGATGAGTACTCTTTGCGTTCCGGCAAATCCCAAGTCTCGGTTCGCCACCCAAGACGATAGTCTAAAGAAGTGGAACCGGTGGAACCGGTAGAACGAAGGGTATTCATCACAAGGTGGTTAAAACCCCATGAGCTGAGGGATTGCAGTAAACTGTCTGTGCTAGTTGCATTGTCTGGTTCTGCCTCGAGTGTTGCTCCGTGAAACTGAAGCGCTTTGTCCCATTGTTTCTCATGGTGATATCTACGAGAGAGGAACTGGTGCAGATCTGCCGGCTTGATACCATAAAATCCGTCTGGTTCATCGATATGAGAGTATATCTCATAAAAAAGCTCTTCTGAGGAAGTCGAGGTTTTAGATTGCTGTAGTGGGTGGTCTATATTAAGTTCCAAGAAAAGTAGAGCAGTCGTATATGCCCCACAAATAACCGCATTCTTGGCAAGAAGCTCATAGTCAAGCTTTAGCCAACTGTTCGACGACAGGGGGACGTCCCTCAAAGGAGGAAACTGCCGGAGGTGGAGGACAGTATCAATGACGGATTGTCTGGAGGCCACACTTGTGTGTTCGGAGACTAGGACGGACGTGAGATAGTCTGTGAGGAGGCGGCGATATGTCTTCGATGTATATTTCCCATCAGTAATTTCGGTCTGCAAAATACCATGAATTAACATGGGAAGAAGCTCTCTGGCGAGGTCAGCATCGGTACTCAGGATGGGGGAGAGTTGAGCAAAGAAGGTGTCATATTCTGCAAGACAGTCGCTGAGCCTAGTACTCAAGACCATAACCCATTTACTGAAATTCGTAGTGAACTCGAGCATGCTGTCTAGTGCCAGCACTTCAGTCAGCTTAGAAGGTGGTCGTATCCCTGCACGCGTTGGAAAGGCTCGAAGGTATCCCAACTCGCTATTATAATCACGAGGACCGTTGTGTGTTTCTAGATGATCCAGAACAGCCATGATTCGGCGCAATGTTCGATACGCGGAAAAGACATGGCTCGAGGAATGATTGTTCAATTGTTGGAACAATGCATGAATAACAACTTCGCGGATGAAGCGCAGGCTTTGTGCTGATTCATTCTTATGGGCGAAGGCACGTCGATATTGATCATAGACTGAAGGGCGATGTTCACCTGTTAAGCCACCGATATCTCCGTGATTCAAAAACAAGAGAGATGCGAAAGCTTCAATATCTTCTTGTTGAAGTTCAGTTTTGACTGGAATGCAATCCTTCAGGCGCCAAAAATCAAGTCCAGGACTGTAATCTTTAAGTTTCCCTCCTTTCAGGATATGATCATACATGCACCTCACTAGACGGAATTTATTATAAGTGATTCTATCGTCCAGGAGGATGGCAGCCATGCTTTCTGATGATTTTTCTGACGCAATATGCGCTAAATCGGGCGCAGCAGGATACGGCCAGGTTGGCAAAGCCCGAAGGACTTGTAAATGTACGGCAGCACCGGACAACAGAATGGCTTGCTTGTCAACCCAACCCATCAAGGAAAGGCCCAGTTTTTGTAGGTCATCATAGCGCGATCTGGCGTATTCATGAGAAATGCTACAGATACGGATGATGATATCCGAAAAAGCCGTATCTTTGATCTTTCGCTCCCCATAGAGACTGAACGCCCACTCAAGCATCGACTGAGCTGCATGAGCGAGGTCCGGCTCAGTCAAAAGTGTTGTAGAACTTTGAACAAGCGAGTGAAGCAATGTAGAATCAACAAAATCTTCCCAGCGAAGGGATATCCACACAGCCAGAGCATTGGCTAAACGGAGTTGCTCATTCACGACTGGGGACTGGTGTATAGCAGCAAAGAGGCCGTGAAGGATATGGTATGTCATAGGTTTCATTGGTACTTCGCGGGATCTGTTCAAAAGCCAGGCGAGGGTACGGAGCACAACTGAAATGCTAAAGGCGGGAAGATTGGGTTCATGGACCTCACAGCTATCACTGAGACGGTATTTAACAAGTTTGGCAAAGGTCTCTGCAATTTTCTTTCCTTTTGCTTCCAAGTTCTGATAGATATCCCCGGTGGACGAAATGGCTTGGTCTGAGAGCGACCGAACAACTGCCAGTGCAACTGCATCAGCATTTTCCTGCAAATCTCGATCAAAGTCTGTGCCGTAAGATGTCTGCCGCAGGTGCTGATCAAGCTCTTGGGCATTATCCCCTTCATCAGAATGGTGCAGAAACCAGTATGCAGAGACAGCTCCGACGATGTTGCCAAAACACTCAAGATACGTAGCTTCTGGCGAGACACCAACTAATTTACAATGAACCTCGAACTTGGGCCTAGACTGGCTCGCGACGTATGTTGGAGCAAATGCTGACAAGGTAAAGCAGGCAGCTTGTTTCCGATCCTCAAAACCGATGAGGTGGGGAGGGATGCGAGTAAAATCGCCTTCATTTGACTTCATCATCGAGTACCCCATTTGTGAGGCATAAGCTTCGAACAAAGACGAAGGGCTTAAATTGAGACATTCGGATACTGAGTACAAGATGGCCTCGATATGTGACGAGTACTCTCCGGAGAAGAGGCAAGTTTCAATTAGGTGCCAGTAAGGGCCTCGACGGACCGATGAGCTAGCGACCATGATGTTTCCCAACACCAAGAAACGGGATAAGATATGTTCATACCTGATGTTACGGATTGAATTTCATGCACTCTATACAATACGATAACGACTCACTGGTGTACCTCAACCCCATCATAAAATTCCCGGATTCCCGTATATAATTTCGAAGGATAGACATCTAATCGTTGTATGGCATGGAATAGGCGAGCATTCAAAACTGCTACCCGAAACCGGATTCTGATATCATTATCTTGATTCCATGTTTGTAACGGCAGGTAGTTGAGCAAAACATCAACTGACAGCCCTTTATTCTCTGATAAGAGCAACCATTCGAGTGCCTGCGGCTCTTGTAATGTCATCTTATCGACAAAGCGAACGAAAGCGTCACGCTCTGTTCTGTATTTCGCTTTTCCTTTTCTGTGGCTCTTAAGCAACCATTTCGGCAACGCATCGACCTGGTTTCTCACTTCGACATTGGTCAACCATAAATCCAAGATGGAGTGTAAGAACTTGGAGACAATCTGTTGCATTTGCTCGCTTTGCTCGTACTCATATGATCCAAAGAAATCATCTAGAATATCCAAGCATCGTTGAAGATTATTGCCAAGGCTGAATGTTCTCCTCCTGATCTCGGCTAAGAGGAGAGAGAAACCGATGAGGAATCCATTAGCATTAACGATCCCACATTCGAGAATGGTATTGATAGTATAGATGTCTTTGGTTGGTTCCCCTGAAACAGATTGGAGCAGTGGACCAGCAGCTAGGAAGCGCATGCAGACTTCCAAAATTCGCGCCAAGTGAGCGTCATTTCCAGGGATTCCCTGCGAGGTGGAGCCCATATTACTGCTAGCAATCCTGGTTGGACCAAAGCTATCACGATCATCGTTTTCAAGTCCTGGTGCGTTATCGGTTGCCAATGTTCGGCTGGAAATCAACGCTGAGAACAGCTTGCGGAGCATTACAATGACCTGACAAAGATGTTTTTCTGCCTAGAAACTGACCTCAACAGCAATGAGATAAAATGAAATAGAGCCACGCACATCTGGTAGCTGCCATATAATTCGCAATAGATTCATTCGCTGCGCTTTTGCATGCCTTTCGAGGGAGTCAAACTTTTCTGCAAGACTGTAAAATACGTGCTTCTTGATACCGGAACCCGTTCCGGGAGGCAACATCGTCTCCCAAGCTGAACTTTCAAGAGCCTCTTCTTCTTCATCCAGGAGGACGAGAGGTTCAAGAGCATGTAAAACACTGGCCTTCTCAGCGACATTCCAAGTCGAACCATCTAAGGAACGGATGACGCTCAGAATCAATTTTGTCGACGCTTGTACTAGGTGTCGGTTTGCTGCGATACCATTGTAAACGAGTAATGATTCAAAAATAAGTGATATAAGAGCACAATCTACTGTTTGGCGAGCGACATCAGCGGTCATGCTGATGCGATTTTCCCACTCATCGGATAACGATTCCAAGTTTCGTAAGAAGATTGCTGAAATCTTGCGTTCGCGAGTTTGAGGGGGCATTAATTCGGTGATTCCGACTCCCACATTAATTTCCCTTACAGCAGAGGGTATCTGACTATCTGTAGCCCTGATAGGAGTCCGCTGACTAGGTGAAGGTAACTTGGCTGATAACAAGAATTCTCGGACGTTTTTCTCTGCACTCTCTTTTGTAATTACAGCGGCAATACTGCAAGCAGGAAGTAACGAGTGCGATACCAGAAAGCTTTCTCGCGTTACACCACAAACTGCCTGAAGTAAGTTGATACCGTCGTGTAATGTTTGTGGTGTAGGCCTAAGTTTCGTTGCCTTCCAGTGATCAGTCATCCAGCCAATGACCTTATCTTCGAGATGCATGCGATATAATCGGGCATCTTGATTGGCAATTTTGATACACTGAGACAAGAAGTTGCACACCGAATCATATGGATAGGAGGGGCCTTGGACCTCGAGATCAGATCCAAGGGATTCAATTTCAGCTAGGATGCGATAGGAGGGTAATGGTACTGAAAGACCCCGCGAGGCTTGAAAAATCAGAGCATAAGCAGCATGCGAAGCAGCACGACAGGTTGAAGGGGCATTAATACGTCGGATAGAATGTGTCCAGATTGAGTCCCATGTGGTGTTCTCATATGCGGTCTGTAATTGCGATGACTGAAAATCCTGAGATGGTAGAGTCGAATCCTTTGCTTTTGCCAAAAAGCGCTCCCCGTGAGCGACTGCTGCTAGGCATAAAAATGCCCAATTTTGTATGAGAGGTTCATCTGACGTTGCAAGCTGGATGAGGGAATCGACAATGCCGAGTTTCAAGGAATGATGAATCGACAACCAATGGCGGTCAATCAGGAATAGAAGGACTTGAAGATTGAAGACACAAGTTTGTTGTGATGACCCGCTGTGAATACCAAAAAGAAGAGATGAGATTCCATTGTCCATTTTGCGTTTCTTTTCGCCTTTTACGGGAAGAGGCGTTGCTCCGCTGTTCATTGACTCTGAAAGTTCATACAACTTGAAAGAAATGAGAGGACGAAAGATAGCTTATGGGTCAAATCTGAAATACCTTAGCTGCGCAGTCAGCTTGTGTCTCAATTACGGCCCAAGAAAGCGCCTGACCAGAATCAAAAGGCCATCCTGCGCGAAACGTATGTGCAATAAAAGGTTCCATCGTCTGATCTCCTGTCACCTTGGAACTAACATCAAGGCGCAGAGAATCCAGGTTGAGACCCTCAATTCCCCTACGCTGCGCTGCCTCCCCCTCAAGGGTGTTGTACAGTTTCCATAAAGCCCCAGCTGGGTCGTACGAGTCTCGGACAGATTTGAGACCAAAATCCGCCGTCAAATAGGATAAAAGGGATCGAATGACAATAATGAGGTGTTCCTTGATTCTCTTGTCCTTTGTATTCCACAACATAATCAGATAATTCCAGGCACTGCGAGCAAATTTTTGCGTGTCCTTGACATGATTGAGGGCCAAGTGATCTAGGGCAGCCGAAAGTGCCAACAGGTAATCGAAAAGTAACGATGAATCAGCAGGGTAGAGCTTCAAGAACCGCTGAAGACGTGTGAAAATAGCTCGAGGTAGTTGAGGATTATCGGGAGAGAGAATGGGTGCCCCAGCATAAGTAAGTAGAATGGACAGAATTGCCACAAACTCGACTTGCTCAAGGGAAACAGGAATCAAACCTACATTTTTGGAATTTCTGATCTTGAGTCTCACACTAACAGATGGTGTTTTCGACTTTCCACGCTTCCTCTTTCGCTGTGTAGGAAATTCTTCCTCTTCTTCTTCCTCCTCCTCCTCCTCTTCTTCTTCTTCCCTCTTTCCTGGCAACACTGTCAATTCGTCCCCGGATTCCGACTCCCAGTCCATATTATCTTCTAGGATCGTCCTTGGGGGATCCCTCAATACCACATTAAATGCCAAAGCCAGAAGCCTATTCCAATCGCCATCACTAATATGCTCCAGGTGTGGTTTGAAACCAAGGATACATTTTATAGCTTTCGCATAGTCCAAAGCGATTGGTGTTAAAATCTCCATCCTAAGAACGATTTCGTCCCTCAAATGATGCAACACTTGCCCCATGGCATCCTTTCCAAGATACGTGACGGCACTCTCCACCAACCATCTTATTGTTTTTGCAGCATCGGTCAGCCGTTTCACGACTGCAGGTTTAGGCTGTGTCCTTTTTGTCAATGACTTTGCATATTCTGTCTTCTCCAGTCGGACCATTGTAAAAAGTGCATTGAAAACGAGGATCCAATTTCTATCCTCTGTCTGTCCATCTTCGTGAAGATGGAATGTACGGAGGAACGAGGGCTTTGAAAATGCGGTCCGAATCCCGGTTAGTCCCTCTTGTCGTTCAGCAACTTTCGCGCTCTCCAGATTTTTCAAAACCTCGCCCAGATTTGCCATGGCAAGCCTACTGGAAAACAGTGAGTCAAGGCGACCTTCAATGCCTTCGCACAAATACCAGTCGAATGACGAACAGCTTTACGCGTCTTCCGTCAAGAGATTATATTGTTTTGATAGAAATATCTTTAGTCGTATAATTAAGGATCGCTCATGACCCAGGTTTAAATGTACTTGAGAAATTTGAGTTTATTCTTGTTTACCGATGCACTCCCATCAATCGACGCTCGAAAAATTCTTCTCTTGTAACTTTCCCAAAGCATAATCCCATTTTATCCTCTCTCTATTTTTTTTCCTGTGTGACAGCAATTTTCTGGCCTATTTCTGCCCGGGCAGCGAACTTATGTGCTGTAATCGGTTCTGGTGAGGGCCCAAAGTAACGAACTCAATCTGTCTAATCAACAGATTGGTGGGGAGTATTCGAGAGACGGACTTCTGTTTGGTGGAGTCCATTTTGATTATTAACTCTCCTACATCTTTATATGTTTTGCATTGATATGTATATTTCTCAAACGACCATAGATCAACACTCGACCGGTTCTATACAGCTGCGCAATGTTATAAGATAGGATGGATGTAGTATGGTTCATATATCGAAACAGTCTATCGTTATTTAACGCTTCAATTCTTACCTGGCAAGATCGGTCTCGAGCACTGAGTTATTGCATCTGGTTTACTCGCGACCTTGTTCAGCCTCGTCTTGAGTGGGTACTTTCTTGCCTAAAATATCCTGGACTGTTTTACCCATGGGCGTCGTTTTGTTTCCCATCGCCATATCAAGAAACCAAGGTTTGCTCATGTAATTGCGAATGCTGCATTAAGGGTCAATGTTGGCCAGCAAGGAGCTTACCAAGACTCGCCTGTCAGGAAGGATAACCACAACATTCTTACCAGGAGTAGTGGCAATCTTTGACCCCTCCTCCGTTTTCAACCAGCGAAGTGCACCACTCAAAGCACTACCGCTGCTTCCACCAACCAAGAGGCCCTCTACCTTGATCAGCTGCTCAACACCGGCGAAGGATTCATCATCGCCCGACTTCAGCCAAGTATCCACCTCCTGCTGAACTAACACATCCGGGATAAAATCGTACCCAATTCCTTCAACCACATACGGTTTTCCGGCACCCTCAAGGTTGAGAGATTCTGGGAGGGCCAGGATGCTTCCTTTCTAAGAGCAATTGATTAACAGCCCTAATCTGCTAGCCGGTACAAAAACTCTTCCACTTACAGGATCGATTCCGACTACAATGCATTCCTTGTTATGTTTCTTAACAGCTCGAGATAGACCAGTGACCGTTCCTCCAGTACCTGCGCCAGCAACGATAACATCAACCTTCCCTGACGAGGGTCTCAATGGCGCCGAAGGCGTCGAAACAATAGCTTCAATAATCTCAGGTCCAGTTGTCCATTCATGGGTAAGAGGGTTATTCACCTAAGCATTATCAGAATGGTGCAACGGAAAACAGAGAACTTCGGATACCAACGTTACGATACTGATCCAAGATAACCCCCCCAGGTATTTCCTTCTCCAATCTCCGCGCCACATCTATAATCGGGAAGGAACTCAGCGACGATACTATTTGATATAAATTCCACACGCAACTTATTAAACTTTCAGGCGAATCCCAAGGAACTGTAGGCGTTCGGACGACTGTGGCCCCAAGCGCACATAATGTTGCCTCTTTCTCGAGTGACATCTTTGTAGGCAGGGTGATAATCACTGGATACCCCTTATCTGTAGTTTTAGGCCACGCTTCGAATATATTATATGGTATAGATCACCTTGACGGCGCATGCAAGAGCAAGTCCAATCCCTGCATAGTTTACAAGTCTATCAATGACGTGTACTGCAAGCGAATTCGAGGAACTGAATGAACCTGTATTGCCTGACGTAGGCTCAATAATGACACTTCGACCCGGAATTAAGGTCCCGTCCTTCTCAGCTGCCTCCACCATAGCTTTCGCGATCCTATCTTTCACCGAACCCCCAACAGAAAGAAACTCGGCTTTTCCTACTGTACGACTCAAATCGACAAACAAGCCAAATGCTAGAACCGCACTGATAACTCACACAAGTTACACTTCAATCCATGCAGTTCGGCAATCTTATCAAGCCTGATAAGAGGTGTCTTGCCAACTGCATCCAAGGCATCATCTAGAATTCGTATGGAATGAGACATCTAGTGATGGAAATTCGTCGTCTTGAGGGTGTAGTAGGACAGGCACTTATTCTTGGATATCAACTCGATCGGACGGATCTCACTTACACCCAAATACAGAACGGAATCAATGCATGAGGTTCATATAGCAGAAAGGTTTCTCACCTCTCTCCGGCCTTGGGATTAACTTCCAGTCAACATTGAGGTTTCCCTCCTACTTCCAAATGAATGAAATAACCTCCCTGGTCACATCTACGAGTTTTTCTGTGGTCAGCATATTGTTCTGCAATTGATATGCTAAGACACGGATGATCCACACTACAAGAACCGAGGTCAATGTACTATCTTTCGGCAGGAGAGGTGAGGGTTTTAGGGACCAGGTAAAATTTTTAAGTCGAAGACTACAATTTTGAAGGGGCTCTCATCGGTTAAACGAGGTCTACTAGTATGGAAGACAGATGTTAAATGTTTGAGCTCGATCCATGAGTTTGGATTCAGCTTCGACTACAAATCATATTAGGCTCCTTGATTGGAGACAACTTCAACCTCGGTTTCATCCTTCCAATCATTTTAATAATTGTAACCACGACTAACAGCTTTTGAATTCTTTGCGGTATTGACTGATGTCATTCCTTTGTATTCTCGATGAGATGTTAATCACCGAGGTGATTTAGCTTGTACAAATTCAGGAATGAACCTTGTCAAAATGGTTTGTGCAATGTCAAATGGTCTTGCACGATGTTTATGGTTGGACGAACCGATTACCAGGGGATGAGACCCCGGTGCTGAGATATCGAGTCGAGACAGAAACTGAATACTATGGCTTGGGCTTGATTATGTTCGTGTTGAGAGGTAGAAAATCACAAGGCTACGATAGTTGTGGTTCTAGTCCCAGCCTTTGTCTTTCTCGCGCCTCTTTTTCCAGTTGTTTCGTTCGATTCTCCGATTCCAATAATGTATTATCCCAGGCCACAAAAAGCTCAGAAAGCGCATCGATCTGCAAGAATATTCAACCAGCAATGCTTACAACACAAGAGGTGGCTTACTTGAGTAACATGTCGTTCTACCAGTCGTGCCACGCGTTTTTCAAGATTGTGCGCAAGCTTGACATCTTCTCCATGCTCCTTTATGAGTTTCGCAAGGCGGGGCTTGAACGTCTCGTAATCTGCCAGCACATGTAAACACCATGATAAAGGACGAAGAGCGAAAAGGTCCTGACCGCCAAGCTTGCCAGCCCCAGTAACACCTCTTCTAACGAGCGTTTCTATTTCCACCATATCCCGATCTGCAGCACGTACATCTGATTCCATTTCTGCTAGATAGGCCTCAAGTTCTTCGGGGGATAAGTTCTCGTACAAGGGCAGGAGGGAAGAATTCAAGCCCGTGCCTTCTGGATTATCTGATGTTGGCGTTGAGGGTAATGGTACATCAATAGTTCCTGAAAGGGCAAATGTAGGAGTGAGATACTGTGCATGCTGATCGTCTGAAGCATGGTTGAGTACAGGCTAAGGAGGGTAATTGAGAACGCACAAGTATCCATGAATTTCCTCAAGCCCTCGTTGGTCTCGACAATCGCTTTCAAACGTTTCGTCACATTTTCCGTCAGCCGAGCTAGTGTTTCAGTAGACTGTGCCCCTTTGCCTTTGTCTCTCCCTTTCTCCTTATCTTTCTCCGGACCTGGGCCCTGTCGACTCCCAGTGTTTCCTCGGCCTCTTTGTCTCTTCTCGTCACCATTGCGGGACTTGCTCTTGTCAGCAACATTCACAGACGTGTCAAGTCCAGCAACACCAAGAACTAACACTTCCAGCCACCGCACACGTAGTTCTAGTGCCAGAACGGGGTCAATAGTTGCCTTGTGTGGTGGTTGTACCAATACCGCCCATGCTTTTCCGAGCTGTTCATCCTGTTGTGATCGAGACGGTGGTAGAGGTACATTCATGCGATGAATATTTTCCAGGGTTGGAGAGGGTGGTGGAGACGAAAGGTGGCGGATGCGCTTCGCCTGGAGATCACCAAGGAATGCGCTGCCAATATTTGCCATTAAAATGGACACGGGTGCAGGAGACGTGGTTACTGCCTGCGAAACATCACAAATTGCATATTGTTTCACTACTGTTCAATATACACCTCGTTTAAGTTTGAGAAAAAAAATGAGCGATGATTTCTTACATAGCGGGGCACCTCAGAAGAAATTCTAATTTTTAGTGTTACGAACGCCCGTAGATGAGAATGTGGGAATTCCAAAGA
>Ga0153957_100496_pt1 | contig 14021 bp, 13 predicted proteins | sample TSFL041MetaG_FD_104745 | JGI IMG/M metagenome (GOLD analysis project Ga0153957, IMG submission 104745) | Attine ant fungus gardens microbial communities from Florida, USA - TSFL041 MetaG | ecosystem: Host-associated > Fungi > Mycelium > Unclassified | place: USA: Florida, Wekiwa Springs... | reverse complement strand
AGGACTGCCATATGTAGAACAATAGGCAGTAGAACATGTAATGCTCTGTCCAGGTGCACAGACCATCATTTCCTGTATATAAGGCTTCATAGTCTGAGGATTAGACCTCAGACTTAACAACATTTTTTGTTGCTAAACTACTTTGCATTTTTGAGCCTTTTAAAGACCACTCTTGCAAATCACAAACTAGTAAGTAACCATTTGTGATAATAGAGCAGGTAGAAGGACAAAGGAAGAAAACACCACAACCTGTGGTAATTGAGGAAGAAAGAAAAGATAATAAACAAGAGATAGGTATGAGGAAGAGAAAAATACCTAGTATGATGGAAGGGATGTATGGTAGAAGAGGACACTTGGGAGAGCAAGGAAAATCTCAAAAATGCAAGTGAACTAGTAGAAGAATTTGAAAAGGAATATGAAAGGATAGAAGAAGAAGAAGTAAGACAGCAAGAAACAAAGGAAGATAAGAAGACATTTAATAGAGGATTGCTGGGGAGATACACAGTAAAGTTATTGTATGAGTGGGAGAAAAGGAAATATGAGCAGGAGTACTGGAAAAGGCTAAAAGAAAATTGGAGGTGATGAAAGAGGAATTTATTTGCAAAAGTAAGCCACAATCTGTTCTTACAGATGAAACAACAAGAGGAAGAGGAGGATGAGATGGGGAATATTGGCAATTGGGACAATGAGTTGTAAAAAGGATCCTCAAGGACAAGAAAGTTTGAGAGGGGGATAGTGTAATAAAATAGCAGATGAGCTAGAGGATCTACAGTGACAGAATATTTTATTTCTCTTTTATTTTATTTTATTATGTAATAGTATAAAATGTGTGGGACATTATGACTCAAAAGGAGTCCATGAGATAATTCAAGTAGACAAATACTAGTAAATACAAATTCATGTATAAGTAACTAGACCAATTAGCAAGGACTCTAACAAGTTCTCTTTATCAACTCCAACTTAGAGTGTGAACTTAAGTTATCCCAACTGATGTTCACTACAAAAATATGCTGAAGCAATCAGTACATATTAAGATATCAAGTGATTAGTACTAGATACTGATTGGCTGATATTCCAGAAACTGCCAAACACAGATGTTTGCTTCCATATATACATGGAAGCTCTCTTCAATATACTTTTGATGACTATAAATAGACACCAAGGCAATAAGATCCTATGGAGATATAAGGACCTCAATATTTGATATAATATTGATCTATTACCCATAAATACTCATCAATCCTTAAATACAAACAAAGGACTGCCCTTTTATGATTAGGTTATCTCTATTCTAGATACAAAAGAACTGTTATATATAAAACAATAGGTAGTAGATATATAATGCTCTGTTCAGATATATAGACCATCTTTGTTAGAACCAGCAAGACAATTCCTGATCCCCCTCTAGGGTTATAGAGGTTCAGACAAGAAGAACTTGACAGAGTTCCTCTATGAATTGACTAGCTATTTATATAAGTACATGTGGCTATGGCTAATCTATTCTAAGAGTGACTATAATATCTATATACTATTATCTGTCAAGTCCTGAGTAATTCCCCATGTCAGACAGCTTCTGCCCACATGTTCTCCCATACATGGCAGCTACCTGATTGTCATGTGATTGATCTCAGATTATCACTTGATCCTTCTTATGCTTGTCCCTTTTATGTTCATGATGTTCCTATGTTATATTCATTGTGTCATAATGTTGTTAATTAATTAATTAATTAAAGAAAAGAATAAGTGCCAGAGTGGATCATGACAATCTCATTCATATATATAAGACTTCCTAGTCTGAGGATTAGACCTCAGACTTAACAGTATCTAATAAAGTAATGTTCTCAGTGTCTCCTCTTTAGTAAATGGCTATGTATTTAATACCTAATAAAGTAATGTTCTAAAATACATAATGAGTATAAGAGATTAGTAATGAAATAGGTGATACTAACCTCAGTACCTCCTCTTCAGTAGATAACTAAGGTTCATGATTAGATAGCTATACTATTTAACCAGTCAGGAAAGTAACTAACTTCACTGTTGTCCAGTTTCCTTAGCCTACTCTTTATTGCTTAGCTCCCAATCTGTCCAATCCAAGCCTAATACCCAAAATCCTCTTTTAAGCTCTAGTGAGTATATTAGCTCCATCTAACAGTATCTTTTGTTGCTTAAACTACTCTGCCTTCTTAAGCTCTTTAAAGATACAATTTCATCTATCATGACTAGTAAGTAACCATTTGTGATAGACACAAGTAACATTAATATACAAACTGAAAAACTACAAAGTAACTATGTAGTATATACAAAATCCAAGAAAGAAAATGTATACAGAGCATAGACTACAATGTAATTACAGAAGGTTTTGATTACTAGGAGATAAAAAGGAGAATAATGATAATAATTAATTAATGAAATAAATGAAATGAAATGAAAATAACTATGAAATTCCTGAATATGACAGAGCTAATCTATTCTAAGAGCAACCACAGTATTTATGTGCTACTATCTGTCAAGTCCTGAGTAATTCCCCATGTCAGACAGCTTCTGCCCATATGTTCTCCCACACATGGTGGCTGCCTGATTGTTGTGTGATCCATCTCAGATCATTACTCAATCTCTCCCATGCTTGTCTCTTTTTATGTTTCTGTGTTGTAGTTATCATGTCATGATGTTGTTAATTAATTAATTAAGTAAAGAAAAAATAAGTGCCAGAGCAAATCATAAATGTGATAAAGTTACCATGTAAAATATGCTGCACCTGGTATACACAATTATGAGGTTATCTGATCAGCTGATAGATATCAAGTACAAATTGTGAAATCAAACTGATGGTCGAGCGCTCGTGATTGCTCGTATCATTCGCTCAAGAGCAGCAACAAAATTTGTGGTAAATGGAAGTTACGATACCTAAGCGATTGAGCAAAAATTTATGAAGGACTAAAGTTTTGAAATTCAGCTGGCTGTTGAAAAGAAAGAAAGCTCCAAAGTCAAAGAATACTCGGTATGGTAGCATCACATCCAGATCAGCGAGCTCAAGAATAGCTATCGATGGCAGCCATCTATATCTTCTTCTTAGTCCATTACCAACTACATTCATCAACATGAACTACTCCCCTGCTGACATCTCTGGCTTGATCTCGCTCATCGTGAATGCTGCCAGTAGCCTTGAAGGCTATCATAAGGCCAATTTGGAAAAACCCTATGTTCCTTCTCTTGATGATATTGAACCTCATCCCCTTGACGCGGAAGTCTATCCGCTCCAGATGAAGCAAGCTGCTCAGACCCTAGAAGGAGCATGTGCGCAGCTATGCGCAACACTGATACGACCTAATCACACAGTACTCAACGTAAGTCTTTCCTAATTCATGAGCACTGACTGATGGACAAGTAATTAGAAATACTTGACCGTAGGCATTGATCTATTTTTTCTTGGAACAAAGGTGAACTATCAGGATGATAGATTTATCAGCCTGCCTTCATCTCAGTTGCCTTGCGAGCTCGGATTGCCGATGTTTTATTGAACGAGCCTGCTGGCTTGCACGTCACAGAATTAAGTAAACGATGCAATGTTGAGGAAAGGAAATTAGCAAGAGTTCTTCGAACCTTATGTTCGCATCATATATTCAGAGAAGGTTCATCGCTTCATATAGCACTTCGAGGATTTTACTAACATCCAATTAGTCAAAAAAGATACATTCGTCAACAATCGCCTCAGTATGTTTTTCTCTGAATCACAGCCACTTGCGAATTACGGTTGGCATGTGTAAGGATCACGCTCTTTTCGTAAATGCTGGTGTTCATTGTTCTTCAATAGCTCCGATGAGCCAACAAACAAGTCTGCAGCTCAATTAGCTGATACTCTACTGGATCCGGAATGGGGATATTCTGATGCCCCAAATAAATCTGCATTCAATTATGCCTCAGGGACTGACCTCACACTTTGGCAGTGGTTCGAGGGTGTATGTGTGCTTTGCTCATTCAGAGATGTGCCCATTTTCTTTGATATCTTCTTCAACAGAAAGACAATCCAAAGGCGGCTGAACAAGGTGTCCGTTTTGAGAGAGGCATGACTGGAAAAAGTCTTGCCAATGATTCGTTGGCCATTCTTACAGGTCTGCAAGTCATATTCGCCAATATAAATTCAATTTTTGATCCCTTCAAGGTTATCCCTGGGATAAACTTCGTCAGGGCGCTATCGTTAATGACGTTGGAGGAGGCTGGGGCCATATCTCTACCCAATTATACAAGCGATACCCCCACCTGAACTTCATATTGCAAGACCTTCCTGAGCGAACGGAGCATGCCAAAAAGGTTTGGCCCAACGAGTGCCCTCAAGCAATTGCTGAGAATAAGATTCAATTCAAATCTGTTGATTTATTCGTTGCACCACCGATCCCTCATTGTGATATTTACTATGTCAGTTGCGTCTACATTGCATTCATCACTTTTCTTATGAAGTGAATTTGACATCTTTAGCTGAAAAACGTCATGTTTGTTACCGTCCTTCTAAACATTCTTTGCATTTCTGACCTGACACATCAGTCATATAATGCCGGACAGTTGTGCACTCGCTATGCTCTCCAACATTCGCAAAGCGATGTCACCTGATAGTCGACTGCTCATTCGTGAGTCAATCCCTGATATGACCTGAGATCTACCCATCTGATAACATTAACAGAGGAGTATCTTATTCAGACTGCTGCTCGTCTTTCAACTGATAAATGTTCATTGGAACAAGCCGATCCACCTTTATTACCAAACTACGGTCTCGGAAGAATACGTCAATACTATACTGATGCAGCAATGATGATCTTATGCAACAGCGGAGAAAGGTCCCTCGATGAATACATGCAGCTTGCGGCCAAAGCAAATCTCCAATTTATCAAGGCTTGGGATCTTGGGGAAATGTTCGCCATCGAATTTGCACCTGTACGGCTTGAATAGTAATCCAACCTTTGACCTCGTAGAGAGATGCAATACTCTGTTCATTAACGTCACGTTTTGGTCTGGACTGATTTCTCTCCGAACAATACCTCGAAGCTGGCTGATTTCAGCCCTCTCCCAATCCCTCAGACGTCGACCTTCCTAGTAATACGTTTCACCAGAGCCTTAAATTCTGATCTTTGAATAAATGCAGGCCCATGAATTGATGCACCATATAATTTACTTCTGTGCCACCAGGTATAGTCAAACTGCCCCACGCTTTCGACTCGGCAATCTTTAGCTACAATACCTCTCCTGTGCTTGCTCTTCCTAAGAAATATATTTACCATAAATATCAATCACTATCACACTATGGTCTTTGAAAATACTAATTTGCAGAGGTCATCGAAGCCAGTTCCTAAGTGTAGAATCTTGAACGAACTTGAATCTATTTTTTCCCGCCATTCTGTGGAGAAAGGTACAGAGAACCCGAGCTCTCACATTCGCTTCCCTAGCATAATATCTAGCTCCGTGGCTTGGCGACTTGCTGGCGTGGGGGAAGGACCCTTCTGATTGGATGGGAGATCTAGATGTTGAGGCTTTCCTTTTTCATACGCCACCACCATTTGTGACAACGTCATACCGGAAGTAAACCATACCCAAACTTGTGAATATTTCAATGGTCTGACTATGCCTTGGCACTGGGCTGTTTGTTGCAGTATATAAATGCACAACTCTCTCCTAAGTGTAGAATACCATATAATTTTGTTAGACCTTCAATGGACAGATCCACGGTGCATCAAACGTTCAACTCTCGCAGACGAGACATATAACAGATGATTGAACGGACGGATTTTTGTAGGTGAAAAAGTTGACTGTATTTTTGCTTTGAAATCGCAATTTTATCTTTTCGTTTAATTAAAGCAAATACATTTATGCAGACATCTTTGATAGAATTACTGAGGCAGCGATCCCACAGTAGTGTTCTAACTTAAATAATTTAGATACCTGCCCCACCAGTGACCTCGAGTGTGTGCCCGGAGATATACGATGCAAGAGGAGAAACAAGGCTGTATAAAATTAAGTCAATATAACCCCTCCAAGCCTAATCCACACTCACAAGAGAACAGCAGAGGCAGCTTCATCCGTCGATCCACCCCTCCTGAGAGGAATCAGGGGATATGCATCTGAATTTTGTTTTGTAGCAGCCAAAATAGGTCTCTGAGGACCCGGAACACCCAATGCAACCTTTTTTCCATCGATATCAATCGTTTCCCCAGCTTCTTTTGAAGCTGTCAAGCGAGTGTGGATAAGACCGAAAGCGATGGTGTTGGCACGGACACCGAAGGGGCCCCATTCTTTAGCAATGGTTTTGGTAAGACCGATGACGGATGATTTAGCGACGGCATAGTTGGCTTGACCGACATTGCCATGGAGGCCTGTGGTGGATGATACGTTGACAATTGAGCGGTTCTCGTGGTTCCCACTCTGTAAGTGGATGAAACAATTTGAATCAAAAATAAGATTACGAGTACCTTGACACGGAAGTATGGAGCAGCCTGACGGATTAAACGGAAAGGGGCGCGGACATGGATCTTCTGAATGATATCAAACGCATCATCAGGCATATTGTGAAGCATCTTGTCGAAGGTGAAACCGGCTTCATAGTAATAAGCCCATGGAACGTGAAGGATAGCTCCAATATTACTGACCGTTGTTCACAATATGGTTGATCTTGCCGTACTTTCTGCAAACGAGCAGCAAAGGCTCAGGTGCCGAGTTAAGCGCAGAACAAAAAAGAAACTCACTGGATAGTGGCATCAATAATTTTCTTGGGAAAATCATCGGCACCAACGTCCCCGGCTACAGCCAATACGTCTCCACCAGATGCTTGGATTTGCTTCACAACATCGCTTAAGCGTTTCTCGTCGATACTGGTACACAACTGTCAATCTCAATCCAACTTGCTGAAACTCAAACATACTCGCTAACAACGACCTTGGCACCTTCCTTGGCGAAAAGGACGGCACAGCTCTTACCAATGCCCTATTAAGAACGAGACCTAGTTCAGCACAGTCCCTTGCCAACTAGCAGCGGACAGAAGCACACTTGACCAGCACCTGCCCAAAAACATAAACACACAATTGAAACCGTGGCAGGAATGAACAATTCACCAGTTATAATGGCAACATCACCGATCAACAACCCTCTTAAGTGGGTGTTTGAGAGATGTCCAGAGACTTGCGAAAGACGGTCGGCCATGTAATGAGCAGGAAACTAAGATAGAATCCAAAAAGAAGGTACGAATAAATGGGATGTTCTCTTCACAAGGAACGGCTATCCGGCTAATCTCTACCGATATACAGTAGGCTGAGATGGAACTCATGCAGTGCTAGACGACCGTGGAAAAGATAATATCCATGTGCATAATTTGATTTGATTTGATTTGACCTTTTTTTATTATTAAAAAAATCAACAATTTATTACATGGTGCCCAATTGTAGTCTGGAAAAAATCTTAAACTCAGGCATTCACCCCCACCAACATACAATTATCCCCATTGCATCAAAAATTGAATCCTTCTTGAATAGGGATAATTGCAACTCCATTCATTTCTGGTACTGTCCCAGCAAACTAAAGTGGCCTAGGCAAACAATAGTTGATAAGGAAGTCAAGGCAGACTACCACCCCCCTATACAGCCCTCCAAAAACTCTTTCCTGTTCAGTAAAAAGAAGGAATGCAATGATCTACTTAAATCATGGAAGGTTTTATTCTTTTCTTCATTTCATTTTTCTACAATTCTTCTTTTATACTCATTCCTTTCTTCTTCTACCTTCTTCAGAAATGGATTTCTACTATACCTTGAAAATGGGTTTCTTTTCCACCATTTCCAATTCTCCTCTATTTGTTTCCAGTACTCTTTATTGTATTTCTTATTTCTTCATCCATAGAGTAGCTTTGCTATGTATTTTTCTGATAACTTTTGTAAGAAACAGTTACCCAAGTAACTCAGGTAGATGGCTCCCAACTCTAAGTCAGAGAACTCATTAAAGTCCCCACTGAATTTGAGTATACTACTTATACCTATTCTACCTAATCTGTGCACTACCTTCCCATAGTGATTATGTGACATCAATGTGACTGATTATGTGACTTCTCTGATTATGTAAGTCCATTCTAAAAATAGAAAAAAAAGTCCTTGTATCATGATTCATAACAACTTTCTACTAAATATTTACCTATTTTCTTTAGCTTCTTGTCTGTATTCCTTTTCAAACTCCTCAACTAACTTCATTACATTCTTCAAATTTTCTCTACTCTTGTAAGGCTTTGAGTCACAGTTGAGTAACCTTAACCCTTAACCACTCTAAGTCAGAGTTTGACAAAGAGAACTCATTAGAGTTCCTACTAATTGTTCTATACTACTTATATACTTTAATTATTTGTACACATTATGTTTCTCTCATGTTTCCCTATTGAGTCACTATTCCCAATTTGGTAATAAGTTCTCACATGTCCAATAATTAAAAGAAAAGAAAGAGAAAAAAAAAAGAGAAATTAAATATTGTCTTAGAGAGATTGAGCAATTCATGACAACTCTCCCAAGTATCTTTTTTTACAGTATATCCTCTCTATCATATCAAGTACTTGTCTTTTCCTTATACTTTCCTTTTATTTATTATCTGCTCTATTTTCTATGTTTTTTTTTTCTTGATCACCACTAGTTATGGTGTTTTCTTCTTTTGTCCCTCTACTTGTAACCTATATGTAGTGAACATTGATTGGAATAATTTAAGCTCACACTCTAAGTCAGAGTTGACAAAGAGAACTCGTTAGAGTCCTCACTAATTGATCTAGCTACTTATACACAAATTGGTATTTACTAGTATTTGTCTACTTGAATTATCTTATATACTCCTTTTGAGTCATAATGTCTCACACACTTCACACTATTACATAATAAATGAAAATGAAAATGAAATGAAATAATCCACTGCTATGGATGCTCCAGCTCATCTGCTGTTTTATTATACTACCCCTCTCTCAAGCTTCTTCATTCTCAAGGATTTTTCTATAACTTATTGTTCCAGTTCCCAATGTTCCCCATCTCATCCTCCTTCTGTTGTTTTATCCATAAAAACAAATTGTAGCTCACTTTTGTGAATAGATTCCTCTTCTATCGCCATCAATTTTCTTCTAACTTCTTCCAATACTCTTGCTTGTATTTCCTCTCCCCCCATCCCTACAATATCTTTGCCATGTACTTCCCTAGCAGTCCTCTGTTAAATATCCTTTCATCCTCCTTTATTTCTTGTCGTCTTGTTTCTTCTTCTTCTGCCCTTCTGTATTCCTTCTCAAACTCTTTTACCAGCTCACTTGCATTCTTGAGATTCTCCTTGCTTTCCCAAGTGTCTTCTTCCATCGTACACCCCTTCCATCATACTAGGTACTTATCTCTTCCCTGTACTCATCTTTTATTTATTATCTTCTCTACTTTCCACTCTTTTTCTCCTTCAATTATCACAGGTTGTGGAGGCTCTTTCTTTTGTCCTTCTACCTGTCTTGTGTATCTTTGTACTCTACTTACATTAGCTACTGGATGTATTTTTACTGTGCTAGGTAGTTCTAACTCTATTGCATTTGTTGAAACTATTGCTTTAACTTTGTAAGGTCCAATAAATCTCTTTGTAAGTTTTTCTGTTCTTCTCCCCACCATTTGGTACTTGAGATCCTTGGTGCTGAGTAGCACTAGATCTCACACTCAATATTCTTCTGCTTCTCCCCTATACTTATCTGTATATTTCTTCATGTTTTTTTGTGCTCTTCTTAATGCCATTTTAGTCTTCTCTTGTATCTCCTGCATCCTTTCTGCAAACTTGTTTGCTTCTTCAAATCTTCTTTTCTTTTTGAGTTCAAATCCCATATGAGGATCTTGTCCACTGTTTTCTTTAAAGGGTGATACTTTTGTACTCATCTACACCTTATTATTGTATCCCTAACTATTCCAGCCATTGCTCTTGATGATGATCTACAAACATCCTCAAATACTATTCTAATTCTTGATTCATCCTTTCAGTTTGTCCATCAGTTTGTGGATGGAATACTGTTGACAATTTACTCTTGATCCCCAGTATTGTATTTAACTCCCTTATTACTCCTGCTGCAAACTGTGGCCCTCTATTAGAAATAATACTTTTTGGCAAGTCGTGTAGCTTCTAGACATTATCCCTGAATAATCTAGCTAGTCCCCTTGCTATTATCTTTTCCATGATAGGTATAAAATATGCTATCTTTGTTAACCTATCTACTACTACCAAAATCGAATCATATCCTTGAGCCAATGGTAACTTTGTAATGAAGTCCGCCAATATATGACTCCATAGTTTTTCTGGTATTAAATTTGGTATTAGCTTTCCTGTAGGTACCTGCATATGATTTTTATTTCTCTGGCATGTATCACATCCTTCTACATATTGTTTTACCTCCCTAGTAACCTCTGACCACCAGAAATTCCTTGTCACTAATTCCACTATCTTCCACTGTTCTCCATGTCATTCTACAGGCATATCATAGTGCAGCCTGATCACTTCTGCTCTCAATTTCTTATCTTTAGGCATGTATACCTTTTCTTCTTTCAACATTAACCCCTCATATTCTTGCCACTCTTCATCCCTTAGGACTTTAACCCCTGCTCTCTTCATTTTCTCCACTACCTTGACAACCTCATCATCTTTTGCTTCACTCTTTCTGATCTTGTCCAGAATATCTACCCCATCTATCACCACTTCTAATACTTGCACCATTCTGGCCTCCAACCATTCCTTCTTTACTAGAGTTTGCTCTTCATTGTCCCTTTCTACTCCCACTTCCTAGTCTGATCTCCTACTCAATCCATCTGTTTTTCCTATCCTTCTTCCAGGTACATGTTTTAAAATAAAATCAAACCTTGAAAGATACAAAACTCATCTAGCTTGACATCTGTTTAATTTCTGGTTGCTCATAAAATACTCTAAGTTTTTATGGTCCGACTAAATTTCAAATTTTCCTTTTGCACTTTCTAAAAAGTGCCTCTAGGCCTCCAAGTATCTAATCACTGCCAGCATTTCCTTATCATGAATTTTGTAATTATATTCTGTTTCATTTAGAGATTTTGAGATATAGGCTACTGGTCTCCACCTATTGTCTTTGCATTTAATGGACAATATACCTTCTGTTGCAAAATTGAAAGTATCTGTCTTGACTCTAAATTCCTTATCCAAGTCGGGTGCTACTAACAGTAGTCTTATAGTAAAAATCCCTTTTAGTTACTCAAATGCCTTCTGCTGGGCTTCCTTCCATCTCTACTTCTCATCCTTCCTTGTCAGCATATTCAAGGGTTTTGTGAGTGCTGCAAAGTTCTTAATAAATTGCCTATAGTAATTGGCAAGTCCCAAGAATTTCCTGACATTTCTGACCGTCTTTGGTACTGGTCAGTTCAATACTCCTTCCACATTTTCCTCCTCTATCTCGATCTTCCTCTGACCCATCACTACTCCCAGAAAGTTTACTTTATTGACTTTCCATGAACACTTTTCTGGTTTTACATATAAGTCATTTTCTTCCAACCTCTTCAGTACTTCCGCCATAATTTTGGCATGCTCTTCTTCCCCATCTGTACCTATCAGTACATCATCTACAAAGACCACCACTTTTCCTTCATTAATGAGGTCTCTCATGATCTCATTCATTATCCCCTAAAATGTTGCCAGCAAGTTTGTCATTCTGAAAAATATTACTACTGGTTCAAACAACCCCACATATGTAGTAAAGGCTGCCTTCCACCCGTCACCTTCTTTTATGCATATATTATTGTAGCCCCATTGTAAATCCATCTTAGTAAACAGTTTCTTGTTTCTCATTATGTCCACTAAGCCAGTAATCAATGACAATGGATAGTTGTTTTTCACCATTTGCTTATTGAGTCTATAATAGTCCATGACCATATGCTTTTCACCATCCTTCTTTCCTACAAAGAAAACTGGAGAAGTCTGTGGTGACTTTGAAGACCTTATGTATCCTTTTCTCAAGTGGTCCTGAATAAACTGTTGAACCTCTTCCTTCTCATTTCTAGAGAGTGGATATACCTATGCTTTGCTGGCCTTAAACTCCTTCTTGAGATCTATGGTATGATCCCATATCTTCCTTGTTGGCATTCTTTCCAATTCCACTTTTCCAAATACCTTCAGCCATTTGTGGAACTTCTGAGGTACCATCGCTTCCACCTTTCTATGATCTAGTTCCATCTTCTCTTCTCTTCCCTAGTCTTCTTTCTCATCTGCTGCCTATCTAATTCTTTCAATTTTGTCCCCTTGAACTTCTTTCTTCTCCTTTCTTCTCTTCTTAATTTCTGGGCCCATTTTCTTTTTGCCCACATCTCGTCCACAAATGGGTAAACATCTCATCATCTTCACTTCTCCTTTTTTCCAATCTATCTCTGGATTGTGTGCCTGTAACCAAGGCATTCCCAATATTACTTCTGTCTTTCCTAGATTGCACACATCCATTCATACTCTTTCCACATGCCCCTTGAAGTATATATTTACTTCTACTTCATGCAAAATTGCACCTCTGCTATTCCCTGTACCATTTACATTTCTTACTAATATTGGCTTCTCCAATTTTATCAACTTGAAGCCTCCTCTTTCTGTGCATTTCTTGCTCATGAAGAGGCCTGTGGCCCCATTGTCTAGTGGTGCTTTGACTGATATTCCTTCATGAGTGTTGATTTTCTCCACTTCTATTTACATCCATACTTCCCACAAACCCTTCAAGATCCTTCTAACTTCCCTTTTCCTTTTCTCTAGATCAGTAATTCTAGCCCCCTTCCTCTGGGCCCTAGGCACTGATCGTTCCAACTTCCCTCCCCAATTCCACTACAGTGTTTTCTTTTCTGTCCTGCAGGGTGGGCAGAAAACTTTCCCTTTTTTGTTCTGCTCTACCTTTTATACTACCATATCTTTTCCCTCATATGTACCACACTTCACTCTCTCTGCTCTTCCATATGCTGCCTCCTTGTCTCTCCAATTCCATGCCTCTTTGCATCCTCTATACTATATATTACATAACTGCTCCTTACTCAGAAACCCTTGCTCCTGGTTCTTCTGAGTCTTTATCCCTTTGTAGTTACATCCCCTACATTCTATAAGCATCACCACCTCCCACCTCATCGTCCACCCCTCCATGCTCATAACTGATCTTCTAGGTGACAGTTCTTTTGCCCCACAATGTTCCTTTATCTTTCCCCATACTTCTCATGGGGGTGCCGCCCCTTCTTTTCTTTTCTTATTTCTTTTTGGACACTCTCACTTCTTATACCTTTCCTCTCTACACCCAAAGCATCGCCTCCTTTCTTCTACTACTTCCTGTCATCTTACCTCCTTCACCCTGCATTGCATTACCCTGCTTGCCAATGCTTCTTAAACCTATTTGTCGTTTTCTTCTTTTCTTTTATCTTTCCTCTCTTGTTTCTATAGTTTTTGGCCAGGTGATCAAACTGCTTATATCCCCAACATTTCTTCCCCTCTCTTCCCTCCAATTCTGATTTTATTTTGGCAAGTGCTCACTGGGTGTTGAGCATTTTGCTTAGTAGATTGTTGTATACTTCTAAGGACATGGTGTGTTGTACTTAGAAGGGCAAATTTATTGTGTAGTAAAAAGAGTATATATATCGTGGGTTTTACTGACCAATGTTCTTTGGCTGGCTTATTTTACCAACTACTTACGTCTGCTGGAGCACAAATCTTTACCCAGCCAGGTTCTTACTGCCCTACTAGCTACTGCCCTAATACTAGGATTACACTATTACTTCTTGGAGAAGATCCCTACTTTAATCATTTTCTTAAGGATGCAACAATGTTCCTCTGTATGTACTAGTCACAATAGACCAGTAGTACAAGGCTGATAAAACAAAGTTTTTACAAGTAATTACTGAGCCCACTGTAAGAGTTTAGTCTTTGGTGAGTGACCTCAGGCTTAACTCCACTCTAAGTCAGAGTTGACAAAGAGAACTCGTTAGAGTTCTCGCTGGATTGTGTACACTACTTATACATGTCCGATTATT
>Ga0153957_100495_pt1 | contig 14027 bp, 25 predicted proteins | sample TSFL041MetaG_FD_104745 | JGI IMG/M metagenome (GOLD analysis project Ga0153957, IMG submission 104745) | Attine ant fungus gardens microbial communities from Florida, USA - TSFL041 MetaG | ecosystem: Host-associated > Fungi > Mycelium > Unclassified | place: USA: Florida, Wekiwa Springs... | reverse complement strand
ATCAAAGTGCTTTACTGTCCTTACAAAAGTGGGTACTACCGAGTTAGAGAGTCAAAATCTCCAAGTCATTCCACAATTGTGTGCAATTGAGTAGGCACTGGGGAGGTAATCAAATATAAAAAGGAGGGGCTCACAAGATAGTAAAAGCTTGTATTTAGATACTAGAATGAAAGAAATGTTTTTAGTTTCTGCTTGAGAGCACTCTCACCAGTCGGATCTCAAAGGTGTGCATTCCTCTCACACTGTAGCACTACCATCCAAGGTACTAGTCTAGTAGGCTAGCTTGCCATTGATACAGCAGTTCTACCTAGATCTCATGTTGCCCTTGTGCAAGCTCACTCTCAACTAACCATACAGTTGGTAACTTACTCCAAAAACACATAGTGAGCAGTTCAGCTCCTAGTCCAAGCAAATGCCCAAGTCCTCCTTTAGAGTGGGTATCCCTTAAAGAAAGTTTTATAGAGTTTTATAAAAAGAAAGAGAAAAAGAGCTCTTAGTCACTCAAGTTGAGTTTCAGCTCTAGAGCAACAAAGAGCAAAGATAGGAGTTCTTCTTCTTGCGCCTCTTTGTGCTACTAGAGTATTATATTAGTATTACAAAGCCCAGAATGCAACAAACAAGATAAGAAAGAAATCCTCCAGATTACTTGAAAAGGCAGATAGAATAAGTTGAGTCCATGTCCGATCATGCAACAGCTACTCTTTATACTCCTGTAATGATGAGCTAGTCGAGACGACCAACTTATCACACTCAACATTGAGAGAATGAAGAGAACTCAATAGAGTCTCTCTGTGGATTGCTCTACCTACTTATACACAATTTCTATTTGTCTATGTGTATGCTTAAGTAATTTCCCACAATCCTTCCAGAATGTTCCATCATGTGACCAGGTCATGTAATCCCTATCTTATCTTATCTTATCTCTCATTCTATTTTTAGATCTCTTTGTCTAATCCATCCAAGAATAGTTCTCGTTCTTCCCATCTCTCTAGTCATACTATTTTTTGGTCTGGGCAGGTTTATAACAACTCCCTATCCATTTCCTATTAACTTTCTTTATCTCATCGGCCAACCTTGAGCCTGTTCTAAGTGTTCTAGGGTGCTCAAGAGATACTTTGGACATTGGTCTGACTGCTCTCAAGCATGTCTTCATCATTGATATCATGCTTCTCTACTTCCAACTCTTCTAATCTCTCTCCTAAACCTTTCTTTACTCTCTCTTCTATTTCCTGTTCATATCTTCCAGGTCCTTCTTCTTTCTTTTACTTTCCAATGACTTTCAGTGTATCCTTGTCTTGTTCTTCTATATTTGGATTGCCAATCAGGACTGATGCACAACCTCTGATAGTGTTCCTATTATAAGCCAGGGGTCAGTTACCAGGTAACATTATTATTAAGGAAAATACTTCTAAGGTCGAGTTTGTTCTTAAGAGCACTTTTAGAGAAGAGTCTGTTTTATAGATATAATATGCAACCATCCAGAAAGTGTTATGAGGTACTGATAGTGGTGATCGTGGCCACTACTCCACTACTTGGATAGTATTCTTGAGAACATGACCTGACTTCTAGTGGTTATGTTTGGGGAGCCAATTCTCTCTTGAGAGCCATATATTATAATTATTATGTTCCAAATGTCACTTATATTGCCAAAATTATTTGTCTGACATAATAGTGTGTACCCTCACCCAGAAAAGAACAGAAAACTCATCTGTAAGTGTGACTAGAACTGCTTGGAAAACTTGGATAGTCTTGTGCTCTAAGAGGTAGAACTCTCAGCGTGCTTTGGAGTAGGACTTGTCGGTCATATGGTTGACTGTAGTGAAGTGCCTTGCAAAACATAGCCAGATCTAAGACTATACTGCTGGATTAATAGTGAACTAGTATAGCTAGACTAGGAATCAGTGAAGACTATTATAGTATGAGAGGAATGCATACTTTAGAGATTCATCTCAACCCAGAACTGGCACACTTTACAACAGAACATAAAAACAGATTCTATTTTATATTTTATATTTCTATCAAGACTGTTTCTCATTGATCTCACCTTTTTCCTACTCTCAAAACAACTTTTGCATCTCACAAGTATACTTTTAAATTGTGTTTCACCTCCCAATTACTTTCCTTATTCTTCTGAGCTAATTTCTCTCCATAAATGACACTCAAGGACTAGCATTGTTGCTTTGTCTACAGTCCTAACAATTTCCTCATTTGTTTTGAAGTGTTTTGTACTTGGATACCACCAACTGAAGAAAACACAAAACATCCTCGTTAGCGCCACCTCTACTTCTGCTTGTACAGGCAAAGGCTTGGTCAGGCTATCCATCTCGATGACATTGCTCTTGAGTACTTTCCATGGTGGCTCTCAAGCGGTCTCTTTTCCTTCTTGGTTGGTCCTTCTACTGGTAAGGATCTCTTTTATTGCTGTCTGCAACTTTGGAGCAATTGCCCAAAGTTCCTTTGGCATTACAGTTATTTCTCCTTCTAACATCCTTTCTAATATATCCTCAGCCTTGATACTTTCTTCTATAGGTACCTTTGGCTTTGGTGGTGTATTTTTCTTCTGGAATTATCTAAAATACTTGGCTGGTAGTGGCAGCACTTCTACTACAGGCTTCTGAGTCAGTACCCCTCAGTACAGAAACTCATTCCTTTTAGCAAAAGTTCTCCTGACCACTCCTTCTGTGGTTCTGGGTGATTTCCTGGTCTTTGTTATTTCTCTAGTATCCTAGTTCTCATCTGGATCCTCTGAAAATCATATTTCTTGAAATTGAACTGATCTCTCAAAGGCAGTCTTCTCATTGGCTCCTCTAAAAACCTGGTTTCTTTCTAGGTGCCCCTTTTGATTGAGTATACTCTGCTACTACCTGTCTCAGGAGACCTTCTATATCTTCTTTCTCTTTCTCTGGTTTGTTCTCAGTCTGTAATTTCTGTAGCATTATTTTTAGGCTTTTAACCATATTCTTTAGCTGTATCATTTCTGGTTGTAAAGGTTTTGCTCTCAGTATGTTATTCTGTGGTCTCTTTAATATAGTTCTTGGCGTTATCCGGTAATTATACCCAGTATCAGGCTCTCTGTCTAGGAACTCAGTGAGTTCTAGGTCTGGATCTCCCATAAGCATCACCGCTACTGATGGTGGCAGGTGCTTCCTAACATATTCTTATATAGGTAAATTTGGGTCCACTGGTATTGGGTCTCCATTAGCAAATCTGACAGTGAAATTGTCCATGAGGATTAGCCCTTTCTGTTTATCCTCTGATTTTATCAGACAATTCAGAAACAGGTGGTCTCCTCCAAAACAGTAGTAACACTTTCTTGATGGTCTAGGTGGTCCCATATTCTGTGGTCCTGTATATCTATTCTGGGGTGAAGGATAATCTCTCTGATATCCTCCTCTCTATACAGACGATTGCATGCTCTCAATCAGGCTCTGTATAGTCTTCTCGTACTGCTCTCAACCTTTTTCCTGTTTCTTGCAAAGTGTCTTTAGTATGTTCATATCCATATTGTAATGACAAGCTTAGTCAAGACGACTGTCTTATCACACTCAATGTTATGAGAGAACAAAGAGAACTCGATAGAGTTCCTTTGTGGATTGCTCTATCTACTTATATACAAATGTTATTTGTCTATGTGTATGCTTAATTAATTTCCCACAATCCTTCTAGAAGGTTCCATCATGTGACCAGATCATGTGACCCTTATCTGATCTGATCTTATCTCTTTATTGTAAGAGTATCACAAATGGTCACTTACTAATTTGTGATTGATTTGAGTTTAGAAGTTCTCAAGCAAGTTTAAAGTAAGCAACACAAGATGTTGTTAAGTCTGAGGCCTAATTCTCAGACTAGGAAGCCTTATATGCATGAATGGATGGTCTGTGCACCTGGATAGAGCATCACATGTCTACTGCCTATTGTTCTACATATGGCAGTCCTTTTATGTCTGAAATAGTGATAACTTAACCATAAAAGGGGCTGTCCTTGTTTGTGTTCAAGGATTGATGTGCATCTATGAGTAATAGATCAGTATCATGCCAAACCTTGAGGTCCTTGTATCTCCACAGGATCTTATTGCCCTAAGGTCTATTTATGGTTGTCAGAAGCATATTGAAGAGAGCTTCTATTGTAATAAAATAACAGGTGAGCTAGAAGATCGGCAGTGGCAGAATATTTTATTTCTTTTTCTTTTTCATTTATTATGTAATAGTTTGAAGTGCATGGGACATTATGATTCAAAAGGAGTCTGTAAGATAATTCAAGTAGATAAATACTAGTAAATACTGATTTACATATAAGTAGCTAGACCAATTAGTAAGGACTCTAACGAGTTCTCTTTATCAACTCTGACTAAGAGTGTGAGCTTAAGTTATCACAACTGAGGTTCGCTACACTAAAACTCGTTTACATATCTAGAGTACTGATTGCCTTGATCTCTGCTCACTTTCACTCTCACACATTTGACCCTCGACTGGTGATCAACTCCAATTACTAGTCACCTCCATATATAACCAGGCCACAGGCTTAAGTGAACTGACTGGAAAGTTTAGACCCCGGAGGTGGATGACTAGAATCATATCTGGGCCCTAGTGTAGACCAGACCTTATAACCAGGCAGTGCTCAGTAGATTACTTGTATTATGATTCGCTCTGACACTTATCTTTTTCTTTATTAAATTAATTAATTAATGACTATACAACAGTAACAACTTATGAACACAATGCGGGAACATCATGATCTAATAAAAGGGACAAGCATGGGAAAGGCACATGTCAATCACATACCTATCAGGCAGCTGCCATGTGTGGGAGAACATGTGGGCAGAAGCTGTCTAATATGGGAAGATACTCAGAACTTGACAGATAGTAGTCCATAAATACCGACATCTCTCTTAGAATAGCCTTAGCATAGCCACTTGTAATTATATAAATAGCTAGACAATTCATAGAGGGAACTCTGTTGAGTTCTCCTCGTCTTTAACCTCATACCTGTAGTGAACTCAAGCTAGGGTTAACTTAAGCACACACTCTTTATCAGAGTTGACAAAGAGAACTCATTAGAGTCCTCGTTAATTGATTTAGCTACTTATACGTGAATCGGTATTTACTCATATTTGTTTACTCAAATTATCCCACAGACTCCTTTTGAGTCATAGTGTCCCGCACACTTCAAACTATTACATAATAAAAGAAAATGGAAAAGAAATAAAATAATCCACCGCCGCGGATGCCTCAGCTCGCCTGTTGTTTTATTACACCACCCCCCTCTCAAGCTTCCTCGTCCTCGAGGATTTTACAACTCGCTGTCCCAATCCCCAATGTTCCCCATCTCATCTTCTTCCTTTTGTTTTATCCATAAGAACGGATTATGGCTTACTTTAGCGAATGGATTTCTCTTCCATTGCCGCCAATTTTCTTCTAACTTCTTCCAATACTCCTGCTCATATTTCTTCTTCTCCCATTCATACAATAATTTTGCTGTGTACTTTCCTGGCAATCCCCTGCTGAATGTATTCTTCTCTTCCTCCTTCTCCTGCCGCCTTGTTTCTTCTTCTTCTTCTCTTCTGTATTCTTTCTCAAATTCTTCTACAAGATCACTTGCATTTTTAAGGTTTTCCCTACTTTCCCAAGTGTCTTCCTCTGCCGTACACCTCTTCCATCGTACTAGGTACTTATCTCTCTCTCGTACCTGTCTCTTATTCATTATCTTTTCCACCTCCCACTCCTCTTTTCCTTTGATTACCACGGGTTGTGGCGCTTCTTTCTTCTGTCCTTCCACCTGACTGGTGTATCTTCGTACTCTACTTACATTAACTACCAGATGAATCTTTACTGTACTAGGTAGTTCTAATTCTATGGCATTCGTTGATACTATTGACTTGACTTTATAAGGTCCGATGAATCTCTCTGTAAGTTTTTCCATTCTCCTGCCCACCATCTGGTACTTGAGATCCTTTGTACTGAGTAGTACTAGATCTCCCACTTTATATTCCTCCACTTCTCCCCTATACCTATCCACATACTTCTTCATGTCCTCTTGCGCTTTACTGAGCGCCGCCTTTGCCTCCCCTTGTATCTCCTGCATCCTTTCCACAAATTTATTTGCCTCTTTGAACTTTCCCTTCTTCCTCAACTCGAATCCCATTCTTGGGTCTCATCCAGCATTCGCTTTAAACGGTGACACTTTTGTGCTTGTCTGTATCTTGTTATTATAGGCAAATTCTGCTGTTCCCAGCCATTCCGGCCACTGCTCTTGTCGATGGTCAATGAACATTCTTAGGTACTGTTCCAATTCCTGATTCATTCTTTCTGTCTGTCCATCTGTTTGTGGGTGGAACACTGTTGACAATTTGCTATCAATTCCCAACATCTCATTCAGCTCCCTCATTACTCCTGCTGCAAACTGCGGCCCTCTATCTGAAATAATGCTTTCTGGCAAGCCATGCAGCTTCCAGACATTATCTCTGAATAATCTAGCTAATCCCCCTGCTGTTGTCTTTTCTGTAGTAGGTATGAAATGAGCCATTTTTGTCAACCTATCTACAACTACCAGAATTGAATCATATCCTTGTACCAATGGCAGCTTCATAATGAAATCAGCCAATATGTGACTCCATGGTTTCTCTGGTATTGAATTTGGCATTAACTTGCCAGCAGGTGCCTGTGTACGATTCTTGTTTCTCTGGCACGCATCACATCCCTCCACATATTGTTTCACCTCCCTACTCACTCTTGGCCACCAGAAGTTTCTGGTTACCAATTCTGTCGTCTTCCACTGTCCTCCATGTTCTTCTACAGGCATGTCATAGTGTAGCCTGATCACCTCTACTCTCAACTTCTCATCCCTTGGTACATATACCTTTCCTTCTTTCAACATTAACCCCTCGTGTTCTCGTCACTCTTCATCTCTTAAAACTTTAACTCCTACTCATTTCATTTCTTCCACTGCTTTAACAACTTCATCATCTTTTGCTTCACTCCTCCTTATTCTGTCCAGAATGTCTATTCCGTCTATTACTACTTCAGACACCTCTGCTGCTCAAGCCTCTAACTATTCCCTTTTCACCAACGTCTGTTCTTCGTTATCTCTTTCTACTCCCACCTCCCAATCTGGTCTTCTACTCAATCTGTATGCCTTCTCCATCCTTTGTCCAGGTACATGTTTTAAGATAAAGTTGAACCTAGATAAATACAGAGCCCATCTAGCTTGTCGCCTATTTAATTTCTGGTTGCTCATAAAGTATTATAAGTTCTTATGGTCTGACCAAATCTCAAACTTTCCCTTTGCTCCTTCTAGGAAGTGCCTCTAGGCCTCCAGGCATCGAATTACTGCTAACATTTCTTTGTCATGAATCTCATAATTACATTCCGTCTTGTTTAGAGATTTTGAAATGTAAGCCACCGGTCTCCACTTGTTATCATTACATTTGATCGACAAAACTCCTTCTGTTGCGAAATTGGAAGCGTCTGCCTCAACCCTGAATTCTTTGTCTAAGTTGGGTGCTACTAGTAGTGGTCTCGTCATGAAGATCCCTTTTAACTGTTCAAATGCCTTCTGCTGTGTTTCTTTCCACTTCCACTTCTCTTCCTTCCTTGTTAGCACGTTCAGGGGTTTTGCTAGTGTCACAAAATTCTTAATAAACTGCCTATAATAGTTGGCAAGCCCCAAGAGCTTTCTAACATTTCTGACCATTTTTGGTACCAGCCAGTTCAACACTCCTTCCACCTTTTCTTCCTCCATCTCGATCTTTCCTTGACCCATTATTACTCCCAGAAAGTTCACTTTACTTGTCTTCCATGAACACTTCTCTGGCTTCACGTATAAGTCGTTCTCTTCCAACCGCTTCAACACTTCCGCCACTATTTCATCATGTCCTTCCTTACTGTCTGTCCCTACCAACATATCATCCACAAACACTGCTACCTTCCCTTCATTGATAAGATCTCTCGATCTCATTCATCATCCCTTGAAACATTGCTGGCGAGTTCGTTATCCCAAAGAATATCACCACCGGCTCAAATGACTCCATATGTGTAGTGAAGGCTGCTTTCCACTCGTCTCCCTCCTTAATGTGTACATTATTGTAGCCCCATCGTAAATCCATCTTAGTAAACAGTTTTTTGTTTCCCATTGAGTCTACTAAATCGGTAATCAATGGCAACAGGTAGTTATTTTTCACCATTTGCTTATTGAGTCTACGATAGTCCATAACCATATGCTTTCCACTATCCTTCTTTCCCACAAAGAAAACTGGAGAAGTTTATGGTGACTTCGAAGGCCTTATGTACCCTTTTCGTAGGTGGTCCTAAATGAACTGTTGGACCTCTTCCCTCTCATTCCTAGAGAGTGGATACACTCGTGTCTTGCTGGCCTTGAACTCCTCCTTGAGATCTATTGCGTGATCCCATATCTTCCTTGTTGGTATCCTCTCTGATTCTACCTTTCCGAACACCTTCAACCACTTGTGGAACTTTTGAGGAACCATTGCCTCCACCTTTTTGTGGTCCAACTCTATTTCTTCCTCTCTTCCCCAATCTTCCTTTTCATCTGCTGCCCATCTGACTCTTTCTATTTCATCTCTCTGTGTCTCCTTCTTCCCTTGTCTCCTTTTCCTTATTTTTGGGCCCATTTCTTTCTTGCTTGTATATTGTCCACAAATAGGTGGACACTACGTCATCTTGACCTCTTCCTTTTCCCAGTCTATTTCTGGGTTGTGTGCCTGCAACCAAGGCATGCCTAATATTACTTCTGTCTTTCCTAGATCGCACAGATCCATTCTCACTCTCTCTACGTGTCCTTTAAAGTACAGATTTACTTCTACTTCGTGTGTGATCGATCCTCCACTATTTCCTGTACCATCCACATTTCACACTACTATTGGTCTTCCAAGCTTAATCAACTTGAAACCTCCTCTTTCTACACACTTCTTGCTCATAAAGAGCCCTGTGGCTCCGCTGTCCAACAATGCTTTCACTGATACCCCTTTGTGAGTATTAATCTTTTCTACTCCTATTTGCATCCACACTTCCCGCAGACCCTTCAAGGTCCTTCTTCTCTTTGTCTCTTCTCTGGGTCAGTGATTCCAGTCCCTTCCATGTGGGCCCTAGGCACCGACCGTTTCAACTCTCTACCCCAGTTCCACCATAGCGTCTTCTTCCCTGTTCTGCAGGGTGAACAGAACACTTCTCCTTTCTCATTTCTTTCCACCTCTCCTCCCACTACTACATCTTTGCCTCCACATGCATCACACTTCACTCTTTCTGCTCTACCACCTCTTGCCTCCTCTTCTCTCCAATTCTACGCCTCTTTGCAGCTTCCACACCACATGTTACATAACTGCCCCTTACTCAGGAACCCTTGCCCCTGATTCTCTTCCGTCTTCGTCCCCTTGTAATCGCATCCTCTACACTCCACGAACGTCACGACCTCTCTGGGTGTTGTCCACCCCTCCATACACATTGCCGCTCCCCTTGGAGGCAGCCCCTTTGCTCCACTATGCTTCTTCACCTTTTCCCAGACTTTGCATGGGGGTGCCGCTTCCTCTTGTTTTCTCTTCCTCCTATTCAGACACTCCCACTTCTTATGTCCATCCTTTCCACATCCAAAGCACTTCATCTCTTCCCTCATCACCTCTTATCTCCTCACCTCCCTTACTCTGCACTGCATTACCCTGCTTGTCAGGGTCTCGAATCTGTTTGTCGACTTCTTCTTCTCTTCTTCTCTTCCTCCCTTGTTCCTGTAGTTCTTGGCCAGGTGGCTGAACTGCTTGCATTCCCAACACTTTCTGCCTTCTCTTCCTTCTAAATCTGATCTTATTTTGGCGAGTGCTTGCCGGGTGTTGAGCATCTTGCTCAAGATGTCGTTGTACACTTCTAAGGACATTGTATGTTGTACTTAGAAGGGCTAATTGTTGTTATGAAAAGGAAATGAAAATGTATTTGTGTTTTGCCAGTTGACTGACCCTTTTTCTTCGGCTTTGACTACTGACTACTTATGTCTGCTGGGACGCAAATCTTTGCCCAGCCAGGTGTCTACTGCCTTACTGACTACTGCCCTAATACTAGGGTTACACTATCACTTCTTGGGGAAGATCCCTACTTTAATTGTCTTCTTAAGGGCGCGATGATGTTCCTCTGCATGTACTAGTCACAATGAACTAGCAGCACAAGGCTGATAAGATGAAAAGTTTACAAGTAATCTACTAAGTACCAGCTGTCGTCAGATCTGGTCTATGTGTGCACTCAGGTATAGTGCCCACAGTCCACCTCCAGGGTCTAAACTTCCTGGTCAGTCCACTTAAGCCTGTGGCCCAGCTATAGGGAGTTTGGGAGTGATCTGAGTTGATCACACACTGAGAGAGCAATGAGAATAGAGTTGAACAAGGATCGAGGCGATTGATGTTCTAGAAGTGGAAACAAGTTCTAGTATAGTGAACTCAAGCTAGGGTTAACTTAAGCACACACTCTTTATCAGAGTTGACAAAGAGAACTCGTTAGAGTCCTTGCTAATTGATTTAGCTACTTATACACAAATCGGTATTTACTCATATTTGTTTACTTGAATTATCCCATGGACTCCTTTTGAGTCATAGTGTTCCACGCACTTCAAACTATTACATAATAAAATAAAATGGAAAAGAAATAAAATAATCCGCCGCTGCGGATGCCCCAGCTCGCCTGTCGTTTTATTACAATACCCTTTGAGGGGAATCCAGGATTGTCCCACAGGTCCTGACAACTTGTACCTTTTTTGCTCTTATCAACCTTGTGCTGCAGGTGCATTGTCACTTGGTACATATAGAGGAATAGTGCTTAGTCCTTAAGAAAGCACTCTAGAGTAGAGATCCTCTTCTTAGAGGTGATTGTTTAACTATATCATTAGGACAGTAGTTAGTAGGGCAGTAGGCACCTGGCTGGGTGAAGATTTTGTGCTCCAGCAGATGTAAGTAGTTGGTAAATAGTCAGCCAAAGAAGTACTGGTCAGTAAAACCTGCAACAAATACACTCTTCATAACACAACCAAAATTTTTTGTTCTTCCTTAGACACAACACCATATCTTTGGAAGTATACAACCAAACTATGAGCAGTCTGCTCAAACAAAGGCAAGCACTCGCCAAACTAAGATGGGAGTTAGAAGGAAGAGAAGGATGTAGATGTTGGAACTGCAGATTGTTTGGCCACTTGGCTAAAAACTGTAGAAACAAGGAAGGAAAGAGAGAAGAGAAGACAAAGAAGACAAGTAATAGATTTGAGGTGTTGACAAGCAGGGTAATGCAATGTGGGGTAAAGGAGGTGAGACAACAGGAAGTAGTGGAAAAAAGAAGGTGATGCTTTAGGTGTGGAGAGAAAGGGCACAAGAAGTGAGAGTGTCCAAAAAGAAATGAGAAGAGGAGAGGAGAGGCGGCACCCCCACGAGAAGTATGGAGAAAGATAAAGAAGCATTGTGGGGCAAAAGGACTGCTGCCTAGAGGAGCAGTCATGAGCATGGAGGGGTGGATGACAAGATAGGAGGTGGTGATGCTTGTAGAATGTAGGGGGTGTGACTATAAAAGGACAAAGACCTAAGAGAACAAGGGACAAGGGTTCCTGACCAAGGAGCAGCTGTGCAATATGTGGTGTAGAGGATGTAAAGAGGCATGGAATTGGAGAGATAGAGAAGCCAAGGAAGGAAGAGCAGAAAGAGTGAAGTATAGTACATGTGAAGGAAGAGATGCAGTCATTTGGAAGATAAAACGAAATGAGAAAGGGGAGATTTTCTGTCTGCCTTATAGGACAGAAAGGAAAGTGCCATGGTGGAACTGGGAAGGGAAGATAGAATGGTCAGTGTCTAGAGCCCAAAAGGGGAGGTGTTATGAAACGACAGGCGAGCTAGGAGATCTATAGCGGCAGATTATTTTATTTCTTTTTCTTTTTCATTTATTATGTAATAGTATAAAGTGCATGGAACATTATGACTCAAAAGGAGTCTATGAGATAATTCAAGTAGACAAATATGAGTAAACACAGATTTGTGTATAAGTAGCTAGGTCAATTAGCAAGGACTTTAACAAGTTCTCTTTGTCAACTCTGATATAGAGTGTGTGCCTAAGTTAACTCAAACCTCAGTACACTACAGGAGGGCTAGAATCACTGATCCAGAGAAGAGGCAGAGAGAAGTTAGAAGGACCTTGAAGGGTCTGCAAGAGGTGTGGATGCAGATAGGAGTAGAGAGAATCGATACTCATGAGGGAATCTCAGTGAAAGTATTTCTAGATAGTGGAGCCACAGGACTCTTCATAAGTAAGAGATGTACAGAAAGAGAGGGCTTCAAGTTAATAAAACTTGAAAAGCCAATAATAGTAAAGAATGTAGATGGTATAGGAAATAGTAGAGGCACAATTCTGCATGAGATAAAAGTAAATCTGTACTTCAAGGGGCATGTAGAAAGAGTAAGGATGGATATATGTGATCTAGGAAAGACAGAAGTGATATTGGGGATGCCTTGGTTATAGGCATACAACCCAGAGATAGATTGGGAGAAGGGGGAAGTAAAGATGATAAGATGTCCACCCATTTATGGACGATATGTGGGCAAGAAGGAAATGGGCCCAGAAATTAGAAAGAGAAGAGAAGGGAAGAAAGAAATTCAAGAGGACGAGATTGAAAGAATCAAATGGGCAGCAGACGAGAAAAAGGATTGGAGAAGAGAGGAGGAGATGAAACTAGACTATAGAAAAGTGGAAGCAGTGGTGCTGCAAAAGTTCCACAAGTGGCTGAAAGTATTTGGAAAGATAGAGTCAGAGAGGATGCCAACAAGGAAGATATGGGATCACACAATAGATCTCAAGGAGGAGTTCAAGGCCAATAAAGCATGAGTGTATCCACTCTCTAGGAATGAGAGGGAAGAGGTTCAACAGTTCATTCAGGACCACTTAAGAAAAGGGTACATCAGGCCTTCAAAGTCACCACAGACTTCTCCAGTCTTCTTTGTGGAAAAGAAGGATGGTGGAAAGCATATGATCATGGACTATTGTAAACTCAATAAGCAGACAGTGAAAAATAACTATCCATTGCCATTGATTACTGACTTAGTAGATGCAATGGGGAACAAGAAGTTGTTTACTAAAATAGATTCATGATGGGGCTATAATAATGTACACATTAAGGAAGGTGATGAGTGGAAGACAGCCTTCACTACACATGTGGGGTTATTTGAACCAGTGATGATGTTCTTTAGAATGATGAACTCGCTGGCAACATTTTAGGGGATGATGAATGAGATCATGAGAGATCTTATTAATAAAGAAAAGATGGCAGTCTTTGTGGATGATGTGCTGGTAGGTACAGATGGCAAAGAGGGGCATGACAAAATTGTGGTAGAAGTGCTGAAGAGATTGGAAGAGAATGACCTATATGTGAAACTGGAAAAGTGTTCATGAAAAACAAACAAAGTAAACTTTCTAGGAGTAGTCATGGATCAGGGGAAGATTGAGATGGAGGAGGATAAAGTGGCAGGAGTGTTGAACTGGCCAACACCAAGAATGGTCAGAGATGTCAGAAAATTCTTGGGACTCGCCAATTATTATAGGCAGTTTATTAAGAACTTTGCAGCACTTGTAAAGCTCTTGAATATGTTGACAAGGAAGGATGAAAAGTAGAGGTGGGAGGAAACCCATCAAAAGGTGTTCAAACAATTAAAAGGGATCTTCACAACTAGACCATTGTTGGTAGCACCAGACTTAGACAAAGAGTTTAGAGTCAAAGCAGATGCCTCTAATTTTGCAACAGGAGGTGTGCTATCCATTAAGTGCAAAGACAACAAGTGAAGACTGGTAGCTTATATTTCTAAATCTCTAAATGAAATGGAATGTAATTATGAGATTCATGACAAGGAAATGTTGGCAGTAATTTGATGCCTAGAGGTCTGAAGGCACTTTTTAGAAGGTGCTAAGGGGAAGTTTGAGATTTGGTCAGACCATAAAAATCTAGAGTACTTTATGAGTAATCAAAAGTTAAATAGACAACAAGCCAGATGGGCACTCTATTTATCT
>Ga0153957_100485_pt1 | contig 14231 bp, 15 predicted proteins | sample TSFL041MetaG_FD_104745 | JGI IMG/M metagenome (GOLD analysis project Ga0153957, IMG submission 104745) | Attine ant fungus gardens microbial communities from Florida, USA - TSFL041 MetaG | ecosystem: Host-associated > Fungi > Mycelium > Unclassified | place: USA: Florida, Wekiwa Springs... | reverse complement strand
ATGTTAACCTAAGCCAGCATTTTGATAGACATGGTTGTTGCTCCATTAGCTCCTGCGACCAACACCCTACGACGAACAAATACTCGAATTGATTTCTCATCCAAAGTCTCAATGCCTTTTGAGGCACTCCCGAAGAAAAAAATGACTTCTTCGCCTTTGAACCAAACCAAGAGAAAACCGACGCTAATCAGGAATCTCAGCGGTGTTGGCGCGTCTAAAGGTAGGTTTATTGAAGCTGCACCAAAATCCTTGTGTATGCTCAGCTCTCCTCAGTTATTGGTGATATGAAATGGAATCCCCAAACCTTGCGATGGGAAGGCAATGATCAGGCTCTTAAAGATTTTGATGCTACCTCCACAAGACCTGCCCTCATTACACCTTTGACTGGATCCTCAATAGGATCACCAATGGGCTCCTTTACATCCGGTGTCCGAAGAGTAGGCAACATGATATTCGACCCCAAACGAATGTGTTGGATATCAGCACTGCTTCCCGAAGAAAATGAGCCCGACGTTTTCGCCAACCTCGCAGATGACGAGAACGAAAACGATTGGGACTCTAAGAATGGAACAATACGCGCCAGCATGCAACGCGCACCTTCCGCCACGATATCACAAGGCCGTATAGACCCCGTCAGCCCCACGAGAAATCGTTCTCAAGTGTTGTCTGACTCCGAAAGTGATAGGGGATCGAGAGGATCATTGGCAGTCTGTGATATAGATGATACCTTTGTGCGTGCCTGCAGAGCAGCAGAGGAGCGTCATCGTCAAGAAATCAAGGGCTGGCAGTCAGCCTTGTCCAGACATGCTATATTCTCTGAGCCTGACCGATTGTATCTATACGAAATTCGTGCGCTTGCAACGCGACGGTACTGACCCTCCACAACATTTCTCCCTTTTACTCTGATTCATCGGTCTGGCTTTATGTCTCATTTCACCTCTTCGATCCTAAGCAACGTTCCCTTACTCCACTATGGCATATTTTTATCGTCAACTATATTGTCTCACGTCTTATCTCGAGGTTGTTTGTTATTCAAAGACCCCACCTCGTTCTTTTGATTTCGACGTTTCTAATGGTGTCTTGTTTTATCTAGTGAATACCTCATTCCTTGGATCTTCTTTACACCCATTTTCATATATTACGCTGTCGGTGTAGGAACCAGCTGAATTTGTAATCTCAATGCTTTCTGGTATATACAATCCAGCCAAAGGATTTGTCACGTACTACAACGGAATACACCTGCTCCCTTTTCATTAATCCTGTGGGTTCTCGTGAAAGAGGAGGCATTTCTATTCGGTGTGATCACAATGGGGAAAGATCACCTCCAATGCCATGGAATCACGATAAGAATATACTTCTCTTCTTTGATAGACCCCTAGCTTGATGGCCTCAGTTACTGTCTCAACGTCAATGTCTTCTGCTCCAGAAATCAAGACAGTCGCAGCTGGTAGTGGACAAATTATCCTGGGTGTTCATGGTACCAAAGCCATTTTTGAGGAGCTGTCCGCGGCTTACCCATTGAAATTGTTGGCGCCACGAGTATGCAAAGAAGCAGTTGCAATTGTGTATCTCTTGACGTATGGTGGTGGGCTAGTTGCTGGGGATCGGGTGGAGCTTGGCGTGGAATTGAAGGACGGGAGTAAACTCTTAGTTTTATCACAAGTGAGTATATGAATTTCGATGTAGTGTTTTCAATCAAATATATTTTTGAAGGGATCCACAAAAGTTTTCAAGACAAGACCTGGGCGGCGACTAGCATGCATCCGACCATTAGAACATACACTATCTCCGACTTCGTCAGATGATTCACTGACGTCGCAGACAATACGATACACTGTCCAGCCAAGATCCAGTCTTTTCCTCCTTCCAGACCCAGTGACATGTTTCCGCTCTGCATCATACAACCAAATTCAGAGATTCAACGTCGCCCCTGACGCATCCGTTGTCATTCTTGACTGGCTGACGTCGGGAAGAAAGGCGCTTGACGAAGATTGGGCATTCACCAGATACTATTCTGAGAATGAAGTGTTTATCGGTGAGAAGAGATGGGCGAGAGACGCTATGCTTCTAGAAGCAGATGAGAGTCAGCTCGATAGTTTGCCAAAGCGAACACTTGGGGAGAGACTTTCACCGTATTCATGTTATGCTACAATGTTACTCTACGGCACCGAGGTACAAGACATTATCAGGAAGCTCGGAGCAACCTTTGAGGCCATCACGGTGTTTAAGAGGAGAGTGCCAGAGGATTTGATATGGTCATTCAGTCGAGTTGACTTTGATGCTGCGAAAGAATCCGCTGGAGGTGCTGTTGTGAGAGTGGCAGGGAAGGAGACCGAGCAAGTAAGACTGTGGCTAAAGGAAGCGCTGCGGGGTCTAGAGGATGTTTTGGGTGCCGATGTCTATTGCAGGGCCCTGTTATAGGCTTATAGTCGCTCATACTGTAAGGGATCCATTTCACCAGGGTCCGGCTCGACCCGGCCTTGGTCTTCAGGCAGAATATGAGTTACTTAAATCGTGTTGTCATGGACAGCTTCGGCGACTCCAAAGATCACTCACAGTCCGGCTACCATCATCAGACGAAGCAAGTCTATCGTCCTGAGATCGATACGTCAGACATTGATGAAAAGAAGTTGATGAGGAAAGTTGACTGGCATGTCATACCTTGGCTGGCACTCTTGTATCTGCTCAGCTATCTAGACCGCGGAAATGTTGGAAACGCGAGAGTACGTGATTCTCTAATATCTTTGATTAGGCTCATGTTCTGGAAGCTTTATCATCTGGAAAGGGACTTGGGGATCAATGATAGTCAATACCTGATAGCGCTAACTCTGTTCTTCTTTCCATATTCACTCTTTGAGGTATGTACGCGTTGATTATCCTTCCCACAGTTTTCATCGTCCTCCTAAGCCTGTTAGCAATGTTCTACTACGGAGACTGAAACCCTCTATATGGCTATCGACAATGATGGTATTCTGGGGCGTTGTAATGGTCAGTCAACTTAACCCAGCGCCTCCTGTTCGCTTGACTCATTCCGAAGGTCCTTCATGGAGTGATTCATAATTATGGAGGTTTGATCAGTAAGCCAAGTCGTTCGAAGGGGGATTCTCGTTTCTGAAGATCATTAGCATTGCGACTTTTGCTTGGTCTCATGGAGGCCGGCTTGTATCCAGGCATCGTCTTCTACATTTCAAGGTTTGTTCCTTCCGGAGTTGTCTGCTCACTATAGACTGTTTTGTGCCATCGCAGCTGGTACAAACGCTCGGAAACTGGCACCAAAGTCGCCATCTTTTTCTCCTCTGCGACTGTCGCAGGTGCCTTCAGTAAGCCAGACTTCATATCTATGAACTTGATGTCTCAAGAGGATTCAGGTGGCCTTCTCGCAGCCGCGATAGCCAATATGGATGGTGTAGGAGGGAAACCTGGTATATGGCGTCCCTCTGGACCCTGGGTTGCATCTCACAGTCATCTAATCCAGGGTGGGCGTGGATTTTTATCCTGGAAGGTCTACTCACCGTCGTAGTTGGTGGGATTTCCTACTTTTCTATACAGGATTTCCCAGATACAGCTAATTTTCTCTCGGAAAAAGAGCGTATGTCTTATTCTTGGGTGCAATTAACCTGAATGACGGTGAACTCGATGTGAACAGGAGTCTTCATAATCCGCCGTCTGCAAGACGACAATAAGTTAAGTGCTGCGGGAGAACAATTTCACATGAAACACGTTTGGAGGAGCTTAAAGGATTGGAAGACATGGATAGCCAGTGCGTCAATGTCAACTTATGTTCCCCCATCTCATTGATTTCCGCGATAGTGGCGATATACATGGGTTTGTAGGTCACACAAGACTTGAATTATGGATATCTGCTGAACATCCTTTTTTTTTTACATAGCGACGGTCCTCTCTTTGCATTTTCCTTGTTCACACCATCTATCATCAACGAATTAGGTAAATACCGACATTCTCAGTCTTTCCCAACATCAGATGTGTGTATAGGTTTCACTGCCACAAAGGCAAACTTACTCTCTGTCCCGGTGTATGCTTGGGGTTGTTTGATGACCCTCGCTATCGGTGTGTATGCCGATCGACTCAATAAACGATGTCTTGTCAACGTGTACGCATTTTCTCTTTCAATTTATCCCTTTTCGGTTCATGATTGCCCAGGTGTTTGTTTGGTGTCGGATTGGCTGGATACATTATCCTTATTTGTTCAAGGACGCCGGCATTATCGTATTTTGCTGTTTACCTTGCCATTTCGTGAGTCAAATACTTGATTGTGATCATCCCCAACACTCAATATTTGTGACTGCAGAGCCATCTATCCTACTATTCGTAGGCCGTGCTCAGGATCTTTCTTCCATATCCGCACTTACATCATATACGTCTAGCAAACTCGGTCGCATGGGTGGCCGGTAACGTCGAGGGTTCTTACAAGAGAAGTGTAACCCTTGGTATGGCAATAGGCTTCGGAAATCTGAACGGGGCCGTTGCATCAAACATTGTAAGGTTTTCCCCAGTCTTCTTTGTGTAAGGAGCAACTTTTACCAGGTACAGTACCGTGCAAGAGATCAACCCTGGTATCGGTTGGGCCACGGAATAGTCCTTCTATACATCGGGATCGGCTTTTCTAGTAGTATCCTCTTTGCCTACTTTCTTCATCTCGAAAATCTCAGGCGCGAGCGCGGTGACCGCGACGAAATTATCGAAGGAATCGACAACAAAAATGCTCGCGAATGCAATGGGAGATATGAGAGCATAGAAGCTGCGAAGAATGACAAGGGTGATGACTGGAGTGGTTTCCGATACATTTTATGATTAAGTACACTTGATGAACTTGCTGATCTTGTTGTTTACAACCTGATTAACCATTACTCAAAGTACCGGATCATGACGGCAGGATACGCGCGAAGATTGACTATATAATAAGTAAAATACAAAACCCTGATGATGATGACGAACAATATGTAAGTGCGAGTCGATGTTAGGAAAGCAACTCTATCCCCCCACGCAGGGATAGAATATAACAGTAAAGAATCACTTAGGCAAAAAGTTTATAGCATCTTTAGGTCATCTAGAGCTTTTGCAATTGGCACGGGTGTTGGGCCAGGCAAAGGATCGTCAATCTCGCTTTCCATTGGTGGTGGAAGTTTAGCCTTGCGATGCTCGTCAAGCCATTTATCCATGTCGTCTTTAGAGGTGAACGGCCGTTTTCCAAGAATATCGATCATGTCCTCACTTCAAGAAATTGATGAGTGGGTAGTGTAAGCGCTCAAAAAAAGAACTAACCGAGTGATAACTTCCTTGGACAATAGAAGTTTAGCAACCTTGTGTACATCCTCTTTGTGTTGAGTAAGAAGTTCCCTGGTTCGTTCGTACGCAGACCTAGTGATCCATTAAACCCTTTCCAAATGAACTCAGACGGCACACTCACGATATCATCTTGCGGACTTCGGCATCCAACATCTCCGCTGTTTTCTCACTAAAGGGCTTTGTCCAACTCTCCTTTGTCGCACGGTCGCCACCGTAGCTGACGGGCCCGATGACATCATTCATGCCATAGTTCGCACAGGCCTCAAATGCCATTCGTGTAATCTTCTGCAGGTCATCTTGGGCACCTGTCGTGATGTTTCCAACACCGAAAAAGATTTCTTCTGACACACGACCACCAAGAGTCATGCATATCCGATCCAGCATTTGAGGTGTTGACAAGAGATACCGCTCAGGTGGAAGATACTGTAGATGTTCTTTCAGTCTCGGTCTAACATTTCATGAGATATGAATTACCTGTGCATATCCAAGAGCGCCAACTCCACGCGGAATGATGCTGACTTTCAATAGAGGATCTGCGTGTTCAAGGAACCATCCACAAATAGCATGACCAGCTTCATGGTATGCAACAGTCTTCTTCTCCTCTGGGCTCAGCACTCGACTCTTCTTCTCCAAGCCAATGATGACACGCTCGATAGCGGTATCGAAATTAACTGAGTCCACGTATTCAGATCCTTTTCGAGCGGCATGAAGGGCAGCTTCATTACAGACGTTGGCGATATCAGCACCTGAAAATCCAGGGGTGAGGACGGCCAGCTTTTGAGCGAGTGCTTCGAAATCATTCTGAAGATTTGGTTCCAGTTTCAGGGGACGGAGATGAACCATAAAAATTCCCTTGCGTCCTGAGACATCTGGACGGTCGATGGCAATGTGCCTATCAAAACGTCCCGGTCGCATGAGAGCAGGGTCAAGTACATCAGGTCTATTAGTACCAGCAAGAATGACGACGTGCTCGTTGGTTCCAAAACCATCCATTTCGACAAGCAGTTGGTTTAGCGTAGACTCTCGTTCATCGTTGCCACCCAAACTACCTCCCTTAGCTCGAGACTTACCGATGGCATCGATTTCATCAATGAATATAATGCAAGGAGCATTCTTTTTGGCAGATTGGAAGAGGTCACGCACACGTGAAGAACCAACGCCAACAAACATCTCGACAAATTCAGATCCCGAAACAGATAGGAAGGGGACAGAGGCTTCACCAGCTGTAGCTTTGGCAAGCAGCGTCTTACCGGTTCCGGGAGGACCCGAAAGAATCGCACCTCGAGGAATCTTGGCACCCAATTTCTCATATTTTGCAGGATCTTTCAGAAACTTGACGAACTCCATGATCTCCTCCTTTGCCTCGTCCATACCAGCGACATCCTTGAACTTAGTCTTGACATCAGTATCTTTGTTAAACATGCGAGCTCTGCTTTTGCCCATGCTAAAGATACCGCCACCTGCATTGCTGGCACCTCGCCTACTGAGCCAATAGAGAGCACCCAGGAGGAGGATAGTAGGGGCGAAATTGAGAAGAGTGTTTGTGGTAGAGATTTCCTCGTGATAGGCGACGGGTATCCGCTCATGACTTGGAATGCCCAACTCAGTTTGGGCCTCATCGAGCTTGCGTTCAAACGCATCAACGCTTCCAATGTAAAAGTAGAATTCCGCTCCAATGAGTGGTCCGGGAGTGTAGATGTTGTTAGCGTTGGGGTGCATTTTAACACGAACTCGGTGGTTATTGACTACCGTCAACTTTTCAACAAGTCCCTTGTCAAGAAATGCGTTGCGGAACTCTTGCCACGTTATCTCTCGCGTGGATGATGCACTGGAATTTGAATATGCCATGTAAGCGACAACAGATGCAACCAGCCACGCCAGCTGATTGTTTGTAAACCCATTGTTATTGTGTGGTGGAGGCACTCTATGCTTCTTGTCCCTGTCAGATGGATCTTCCTTTGACGACGACTCTTTTCTGGGCTGCTGGTAGTGCTGAAAGAAACCTTCCAACGCTTTCGGAAATTCAGGTTTCTGAGATTCAGTAGAGCTTGAGGTCTTCTTGTCCGTTCGTTCAGCGTTTATACCCGATTCATTCTGTTCTCCTTTATCGTCTGGTTGCTTGTGCGAGTCATTGGGATTGGGGTTGGGATTCGAAGTCGGAGTGGCATAAAAACGCGAGGAAAGGGTTGGCCTGAGTAAAAACCTACGAGACGATGCAAGAGAAATTGAGCGCAATGTACGGGATAGCATGGAGATGGTGGAGGGAGCAGAGGCCCAATGCAGAGCCGAGAACTGACTCTTGCCGCTCTCGCAGCGTAATCACTATGATGCTGACTCAACAGAATCACGTGCTTCCTTCGCTAAAAACTCCACTAGTTCGCGTCATGGAACTTCAGCTTTTCTGCTGCAAAGCATACTACAAAGGTAATTGAAATATTGATTATCACACATTCTGATGTAGGGCTCTTAAAATGTCATAGAGAACAGAAGCACATCTGGACAATCCTATAAATCTACATTTGAAGTGCAGATCAGGTTATAGATGGAAATACAGAAGGGACAGAATAAAGAAAAACTTAAGATTCATTATCACTATCACAGGGTCAATGCTGGTTTTCAATTTGACTAGAGCAGGTTTTTTCAAAGGAGGAGCTGAGCAGATGTAGACAAGTGATGAACTTTGATCAATGGTCATGGGGAGCTACGAGATGATAGGCGAAAGCTAAAAATTAATTACTATCAAGGTACTCAATCGTGAGGGCTCATTACATAATCTGAGAGCACAATTCACTGTCTTGAGTTAATTATGATCCCCCGTCTTCAGCCTCAGATGCGCAACAGAACTGGTCTTTGTCAAACAGTATAAACCCCTTACCGTCAGGCGCCCATCTGATATCTTTAGTGTCAAATTTTTCTGCATCCAGAATATGAGTATACATGGTCTTCAGATAAAGATTCACATACGGGCGGGAACGCAGATACACTCGGCCATTTCCTCCTCCTCTCCAATTTCACTCACCCACTTATCGTTCCATATGAATACGCTTTGCGTACCACAACATAAAGCAAGGCTACCCTTACGAACAGGATTCCAGCGAGCATTGAGCACTGGGTTGTTGTGAAGCAATACACTTCGTAATCGAGGAGTGAATTCTTGCTGAGGAGCTGGGAAATCGAAGATATGAACAGCTGTCGGGGTATTATCTACAAGGGAACGTTTGAACTTTGAAGAAGACCCAGAATATGTGACTAACACACCAAATCGAACCAGAAGTAGTTCACCGGTGTTGTTCCATTCTAGTTGAGTGGGTCCACTTTTTTGACTGAGTTTGGTTAGATCGGAGCGGACCGAGAGTACTTGTATCCCTTGGCGTCTTTCATCTATGATGTACACAGTAAACAATACTACATACATCAGTAGTTGTTCTGTCTCACAAGATAGAAATCCACGTCCTTCCGTAGATTCCATCCACTTCGAAGGCTCTTGCCAGACTTTCTGACAGATTTTCTGATGAGTGGTGTATTCGACGGAAAACCATGGTTGGATAATACCACTCACCACTGATGTAGGGATACGGGACGTAAAATCCAAGGTAGCGACAGTAGACCAGCTAATGCTTTCGAGAACATATATCTACAAGAAACTCAATGCTTGGGAACTTGATATGTTTCGTTGGTACACAGACTCGATCATGCCAGCTGGCGGCAACCAGGAACATCCCATTAGGATGCCACGCAACGATTCGGACGCCGAAAATTGGATCAGGATCCGGCGTAAATGTCACCAGTAAATCTCCGGTCAGTGTTAAGACATGGAGCTTGAACTGGATAATATCATTCACGGCGTTCAGAGCGCCAAAAGAGCGGACTTACTTCGAGGGGTCCTTCCCAAACTGCAATATGATTACCTGTAGGAGACACCGAAAACGATGACAAGGAAGAAGTTGGAAGAGGGAAATGCTGTATAACTTTAAACTTCGAACATTTCAGGCATGCCGTCTGACTCACGCGCATCAATTTGAAGGAATCGACAGCGTCATAAACTCCGAGCGTGTCTTTAGATTTGTGTCTTTCACCCAAAATGAAGTAACGACCATCAGCGCGGAAGGCATAACCTAAGCGAGTAAGTGATTCATCATGCCTGGCAACATTTCAAGCACCTCGATCAGGATGGATAGGGAATTGGATGTAAGTGGCTGATGCCGTCACGAGAGACCATAATGTGACTCGTAGCTGAATTACTTAGATTTCGTACAAACTCGATTGGAGACCGACGTACACCCCACTCCGAGAAACATAGTATTGTTCGACCGTCAGGGGCCCATTCTGCTTTTGTAAGACCTCTCATCAACTAAGCATACATATTCTCATGGATCTCAGGGAGTTGGATCACCTTCGGCGCCGGCCTCAATCCGGGCACTCCATCCTTCATCCCGCAGCTTCAGGACGTGAACAACAGCGGGCTTCGTGCAGGCAGCTAATATATATTCTGAGTCACAAGACCATCCGCAATGGGTTATCCAGGCATCACTCTTGGTGTTAGATGGACCTTGGGACGTTTTCACTCTGTTAGATAGAAAGAGATTTGTTTGAGATGGTGACGCGTCTACGAGCCATGTGCGCGTAATTTGGAAATTATCTGTTCGTCTGACAATAACTCTGTCTTCTACAACAGTCAGAATGAAGTGACCGCCAGGACTGAATGCGACAAGGGAGGATGATTGTCTGTAGACCTCAGTGAAATCCATGCAGGGAAGAGACTCATATCTTTTACCTTTTCTGGCTAATCAAATTTCTCGGGCCGTTTATCCGATTCCTCCCGAAGCCTGAAGGGGGCGAATGCATATTTAGATGACACTCAACAGCACTATACGTTCATTCAACATTATCATCTCCAATTAAATCTATTATGGGCCTCACTCCTTGGTCGATGTCATAATTAGATCCCATAATTAGATGCAGGGAGAAAATTACTGAGTTATAGGAATGCTATGATTACATAATAGCTAAGCATTCGAAACTCACGTTTATGTTATGCTCACCTTAAGCGACCAATATTATTTGCTCACCATGCCACCCTTGGCTTTGCAGGGCATTGTGACGAAAGTAGGTTTCATGAATAAGACCGCTACAGTTACTGTATCGAGTTTCATTGTGCATAAACTGACGGGCAAGGTATGATAGCTCTTCCTAAACTGTTAACATCGGTAGACTGAATGTCCAGTAGCGAATTGCGCGGGATAAAAAGTATCTGGTTCACGATGCAAAGGACAGTGCGTAGTCATGATCAATATATAATGATCAGACAGTCCCAATGTGCTTCAGAGCTTCAACAGGATGACCTTGTCCTCATCCGAAGTTGCCGACCTATCTCTGCCCGGAAACACTTCACTCTCGATCGGGTTCTCAAGAGTCCCCTTACGGAGCGAGGACTCACACCGGTGCGACATGTTCAAGGGGTCGAGGCTGCTCCTGCATCAACATCAAGTACATTATAGACCGTTCGATGTCAATCTCCGAAACCCTCTCATTTCCTAATCCCCCTTGGAGACATGCCATACATATGAAACAGTGGATTGATAGAACCATACGAAGGAGGATCATGTTGTTTTTAAAGCATTTGTTTCTTGAGCACTTTGCTGCTGAATTGCGGTCTGGATTTCTACGAGCTAAAAAAGGCACGAAATAATTCCAACACATCCCAACGTGTAGATCATAGCCCACCTCCTGTCTTCTCCGTTCTTGCTTTTCCTGTGTTTCCTGAACTTGTTTCTCAATACGCACACTTGGGGCAGTAGGTCAAAAAAGGGTAGTAGCCATACGATTAAAGGAGACAAACATTTCACTCTTGATGAATTCTAGCCGCGTATCAACATTAGTTCTAGCTTCAGTGATATCTTGTGGGACAAGGACAGGCCCAATTTGCTTGTATATAATGTTTTCAGGTAAAAGTTTAGCAAATTCCTTCAAATGCCCTCAGCACTGGTGGGTGAAACATTTCGCAGGTCCTGACCTTTTTCACAAGCTCGTTTTCTGATAGCTGCGCTTCAAGTTTTTGTCTAACCTCTACAATTTTAGTCAGTTTCTCTTGCAGTTTCTGGAAGTCGCTCGAGGCTGTTTGAAGTTTGCTAGTGAGAGACATTTACAGATCATCGCGAAATCCATCACCTTTGGAGAGGGAACCTCTTGCCAAATATGTATGACCTGATCTCTTTATGCCTGATGGTCAGTCATGGGGAGCACCGCGTGGATATCGCTGCTTAAAGCGTACCGGGTCTTCCGGGTATATAAGGAGCATTTGTCCTCCATTACTTAATTGAATTCTTTCTCTAAAGAAATGGTGTCAAACATCAATATTAACTGGGATAAGATCAATCATCCCGAGCTCTCATTTCAGCGGTTCCCCAGCCGAAGGTCGGTGGTCTACGGAACGAAGGGCGTGGTTTCATCTTCTCAACCCTTGGCTACTGAGGCTGGGTTGGAAATTTTGAGAAAAGGTGGCAATGCGGGTATGAAACTTATCAATGTTCTGTACGCCGAACTGACAAGCTATGTGATCCAAACATTAATAGCTGATGCAGCAGTGGCTACGTCTGCAGCATTGAATGTCACAGAGCCTAGTTGTTGTGGGATTGGAGGGTTTGTGTCTTCCTTTCCTCCTTTCCAAAAATTGATTCATCAGCAGGGACGCATTTTGCCTGTTCTATGATGCCAAGACCAAGGAAATCAGAGCATTGAACGGGTCTGGCCGCTCACCAAAGAATCTGAACATAGAACATGTCCGCCAGCGTGGTATTGAAGGGGGGCAGATCCCACTTACTGATCTCAATAGTGTAACTGTTCCAGGTAGGTGGCATTAAGGAGTCCACTGGTTGAAACCGACACATTTGAATAGGCGCTGCTGCTGCATGGACCGATACCGTCCAGGTTTTTGGCAGCGGTAATCTAACACTTCTCGAGGTCCTTGAGCCAGCAATCAGGCTTGCCGAAGAAGGGTAATGTGTCCCATCTTCACATCAAAGCAGATACTGATTTGTGACAACAGGGTACCTGTGTCAGAGATCCACGCTTTATCGGTAAGTCCCTTATCCGAATCCTTGAGCAGCAATCTATATATATAAGCTTTCCTTCATGTTATATAGTGGTTAGCTTCTGAGGTGAGAAGCAGCACTTGACAACAATCATGGGTCCTGAAATTCTAGGCTCTATTAAAAAATGCGTCTCCGAATGGAGACGAGATGCTACTTAACGGGCGGGCACCTAGGCCAGGAGAGATTGTCAAGCTGCCAAACCTCGCTCAGACTTTTCGAGAACTGGGAGAGAAAGGCAAGGACGGGTTCTACAAAGGCCGAATTGCCCAGGAAATCGTGGACCTTATTAAGAGCAAGGGCGGCGTCATGGAGCTGGATGATCTGGCTGAACATTCGTCAACTTTTGTTGAACCCATTGAATATACCTATGCCAACGAAATCACAGTCTACGAGGTGAGATTACCTCTTTATCGATCACCTTCGGCCACACTCACTCACGAATGGTAGTGCCCTCCGAATGGACAAGGTACAGTATTAGCTCTTTTTTCTGACGCTTCCAAATAATAGTCACCTAGGTATTACTGCCCTCCTTGCTTTGGGCATCCTCGAGCAAATACAAGAACAGGGCCTCAGCAAGCCTCTGTTGGAGCTGGAACACAACTCAGCAGAATATCTGCATACATTGATAGAAGCTCTTCGGTAGGTCCCTTGATTATTGAATGCCGTTGGAGTGTATTGACCTCTCTAAGTCTCGCCTTTGCAGGTAGGTTCACGCCAAGAAACCGTTTTCATGAGATGGTCTTAACCGGCATAATTATTAGATAGCATGTGGTATGTTGCCGACCCAGAAGTAGTACACGTTCCGGTGAAGGAACTCTTGAGCAAGGTGTGACACAAATCATTTTCATTGATAATCCTGAACTTGAGACTTCAAGGAATACCTCGGAAAGCGTGCCAAGCTTTTCGACCCTGAGAGGACGGTTCCCGATGTCGTACATGTAAGTTCGCTACCCACAAAGTGCTGGCATAGTTTAACACGGAGAAACAAAAGGGAAATCCCGTGAACAGCTCTGATACAGTATACTTCACTGGTATGTTCATGGGCAGGGCAATTTGAGAGCTACAACTGAAGTGGAGTAGTCAGCGACCAATGGGGAAATGCATGTAGTTATATTCAAAGTAATTTTGCAGGTAAAGTGGCCCGTTCACAGAGTATCTGCCAACTCTGATGACCAGTTTTGTCTAGGTTTCGGTACTGGAGGTGGGCTCCGAATTGGACCATCGCAATTGACTAATCCAACAAAACTCTAATAGCAATCCCGAAAGGTTGCGGTTTCACGTTGCAGAACCGTGGTCATGGTTTCATTCTTGATCCAAAACACCCCAACGCACTTGAGGGTGGTAAACGTCCGTATCATACTATCATCCCTGCCATGGCTCTTCGAGGAAATGAACTGTTCCTGAGCTATGGTGTTATGGGTGGTTTTATGCAAGTAAGTTATGACTACCTACCCTCCGAAAAACCACTGAACAACCCCAGCCACAAGGTCATGTTCAGGTTCTCCTGAATATTCTTCGTGGTTTCACTGTTCAAGCTGCTCTTGATGCACCCCGGTTCTGCATCTCCGCTGGCTCACCAGACCATCAAACAACAGCAACTGGCGATGCAGGGGACATCAACAGCGAGGTTTATTTTGAGGAGACATTCCCTGTGGAAACCATAGAGAAATTAAGAGGTATATTTTCACGTGGTTTCCTTCTTTGATGTGATTAAGTTGATACCTCATCCATTGCAGCGATGGGCCATGATGCCCGAGTCGTCTCTGGGTTCCAGCGTGGAATGATGGGAAGGGGCCAAGTGATCCAGAAACTTCAAGATAGTTCGGGAAAGTT
>Ga0153957_100474_pt1 | contig 15058 bp, 16 predicted proteins | sample TSFL041MetaG_FD_104745 | JGI IMG/M metagenome (GOLD analysis project Ga0153957, IMG submission 104745) | Attine ant fungus gardens microbial communities from Florida, USA - TSFL041 MetaG | ecosystem: Host-associated > Fungi > Mycelium > Unclassified | place: USA: Florida, Wekiwa Springs... | reverse complement strand
GACCGTTGATGGACATAACGTGTAGCCCTGCATTGTTCATGATTGAGTTAATGTGTTGGCCTAAAAGGGGGACGATGGCTTGTTTCCTAGATGGACCTTTAGTGGTGATGGATATTTTTTTTTAACCTTTGTGCTGTGTACCGTTTAAGGTGGCGTTATGAATTTCAATGATTTTTTTGTTGGGAAGGGCAGGGAAGGCGTCTCTAAGCTTGAGTATATCATTAGCAGGGGAGGCGACTTGAGCATAGGATTTGACCGAGTTTTTTCCCCTAGTTTTCTTTTGTTCCAAGCGTTTCCTAGCTTCTTCTACCTGTTTGCGAGGGAGTCGTTTAGGGATGGGTGGAGGGATCCTCTCCATAGGGTTTCTTTTGCTTGAGTTTTGCTCTTGAGGAGTCGGGAGGTTTCCGAATTGACTTTTGATTTTGTGACCGAAGGGGGTGTTGTCTGAGGTATTGAGATTGTTCCAACTGGCCTCATGGATGGCTGAGATGAGATCAAATGCTGCCTCCCCAAACGAGTTGAGTTGAGTGATGGTATTGCCGTCTCGATCGGATATGTTCCTTTGCCTGATAAATTGTGCAATACGAATGAGAGAGCATGAAATGTTTTGTGCATCATTCTGGAGGAATTCGTTAGTGCCGAACAGTGATACTGACCCGAAGTGTCCGTCCCATAAATTGGGATCCGCAGGAGAATTAGCTTCGTAAGGGATGGCTGAAGGTGTGACAGGGACCGTGACTGATTTGGACGCCTCCTCATTTTGGGGGGGTGTTTGCAGCGTGTTCAGGCTAGGAGACGAGGAGTAAAGGCCCTCCATATCCTGGTTCAATATTTCGATGTCCATCTTATTGTTTTCTATGTTAATTCTTTCAGCATAGTCCATTTCCAAAGGAGGCGAAGAGTCCATGGGTGAGAATGAAGGACTTCGCGGGTTAGTTGTGTTACTTCGAGTGGGTAGTCGCCCTTGCTGTATGTTGACAGCAGTGTCGGGAGGCCTCTCTGGGTTGGGAACATTCATGTATGGGTTTATGGGGGTGTTTGTAAGACTAGGATTCGCTACACTAAACTCGGGTGCTACCATGTTGATGGTGGTGTGAGTTAAAGGAGCGTTGTTGAACAAACTAGGAGATCTATTATGAAAAGGAGAATAATAATAATAATAATTAAATAAAAGAAAAAAAAAAAGAAAAGAACTATGAAATTCCAGAATATGACACTACCATACTTCCTCCTTATCCCTATCTCATGGTACATAGGTATATATAGTAGTAGATTGTCACAGTTGTGCTATGAACCAGTAGTCACATACTGTATGGTTTATCATTCTACCAAAAGGGCAACATTAGCAAGGCTACTTGCTAATGAGGGTCCAGCTATTTATGCAGTTCATTAAACAAGTATTGTCATAAATTGCCTGTCCAAACCAAAAATAGTATAGCTAGAGGGATGGGAAGAACAAGAGCTATTCTCAGATGGACTAGACAAAGGATTCTAAATATAGAAAAGAGATAAGATAAGATAAAAGATGAGATCACATGACTTGATCATATAACAGGTCACATGATGGAACCTTCTGGAAAGTTTGGTAATTACTTAAAGCATACACATAGACAAATAGAAATTGTGTATAAGTAGGTAGCACAATCCACCAAGAGACTCCATTGAGTTCTCTTCATTTATCTCCAAACATCAAGAGTGATAAGTTAGTCATCCTGACAGGCTTGTCATTACAAGTATTTTGTTATACCTTCATGGCACTATTTAGTAGTTACTTTTTTGTGACATAGATACTCATCTGTATTCTCTATGCTTTACCAATTGTATCATTTCCTTCCTTTCTCTGCTCTAAACTCATCCTCAAGCCTTTACTTGAGTGTTGTAACCTGAGTTACTCCTTAAGGTCATAACATAAACCTAACAAAAAGAAATTGTTTCCCCATCAAACCTTGCTGACTTCTTCAAAATTTGTAATATATTCTCCAGTTTGTCTAAGAAGAAAATCCTAGAAATATACAACTCAGCATTTGGACATAATAAGAATTATTACTAAAGGACCCTTATACAAACACATTGTGTCATGGAACATTGGATTAGCATAGATAAGAGTTTGGCAAAGAGAAAACACTTGAAGAGTAGAGATAAGTATGTTACTTAGAAAAAGAAAAGAAAAGAGTCTGAAGAGTAATAATGTCTTTCAAGTAGAAAGTAACAACAATAGAAGAGAACTTGATTCTAATGTATGTATTGTGTACTGATTCCCTATCATGGTATTGGAAAGGAATTCATGTTAAGACTCTAGACCACAAGGTGAATATATGGTTCAACCTATGTCAACAACATGAAATGAATAGTGATGACTGAAAACTGGGTATAATCAGCTCTTTCTAAGAATGTTTTAAGATTTGACTCTACAGGCAATGCTAAAAGCACTGAGATTAGGGAACAAGAGATGAGTGAGTTTCAGGTGTGGTGATGAAAGCTCTTGGCTGCCTTGCCATGTCTTAATGCATCCATTCATTGCATGTGCTTATCTGATGTAAGCATCTGATTTCCACTGTTGTTCTCCACTGCTATTCGGGGCCAGGTAAGACCCTCGCAGGGACCTTTGAATGGTAAGAAGCACGTGTGACCCAATGATAGTTAGACTCTATTTGCATATTTAGCACAATTCCGATACCCCATCCCGATCCTTCTCGTGTCCGCCGTCATATGGCTGACTCTGGCTTCCCTGCCTCTTATCGCCCTGATCTGCCACCAGAGACCATTTTTGCTGAGCACACCTGGCTACAAGGTGCATTTCTGGGAGCAGTGGCATATGGAATCCAATTCGTCCTCTATGTCGTGACATGCTTTTTCCTCTGGAGGCTACGGAAGCCGTCGACCAAGCGGACGAACATGATTTTTATTGTCTATATCTCAGTGATTTTTATCCTTTCAACACTGTATATCGTCGGCCTGTTCCAGTTCACACAGCTTTCCTTCATCGATGGAAGAAATATCCCCGGTGGACCTCAGGCTTTCGAGTCTCTGATGTTTTCTCTGCCAATTGACATGCTCGCAAATGTGATCATGGTATTGAATAGTTGGTTCTGTGACATTATCAACGTGGGTGTGAAAGGTCCACTAAATGTGTTTTGTTGACACTATGAAATAACAGGTATGGAGGTGTTGGGTTATCTACCAGCGTTGTCGTGTACCATCTTGGCTTGTGAATACGATACCAATGCTACTCTACTTGGGCTCCGTAGGTAAGTCAACCATCATGTGGTTTCTGCAAGTTCAATAACTGAATTCCGGCAGCCTTCGGCATCCTCTTCCTCAAGCAGGTTGGAACGGCCGCCCAGTCCCCTTGGCAATCTACGGGGATCAATTATACTATTCCGTACTATATAATGTCCCTAACACTGAACATTCTGATCACCGTTCTTATCGTCCTACGCCTCTTAGTCTACCGTCACCGTATTGTGCAGGCCTTGGGAAAAGGACAAGGTTCACAATATACATCTCTGGCTGCTATGATTATAGAGTCTGCTGCCATCTATTCAACATTCGCCCTTCTATTCATTGTTCCCTTTGCATTAAACAGTCAGATTGCACAGCTGTTTCTACAAGGACTGTCGTTGGTCCAGGTATGTTACTCATTGCTTCTGTCCCTTAATAACGTCTTCCTGACTAATGCTCCATTATCAAGGGTTTGTCCACCTTCCTCATCATTTTCCGCGTTGCAACCGGTAAAGGTTGGTCGGCCAAGACCTCTGTTGCTAATATCACAACAAGTGCACTTTCAATTCGAAACGGGCCCGGAAGTACCATCCCGACTTACAACAGACCATTTTCAATGGTCGTGACATCGTCGTATGGTGATCAAGATCTCAACAACCATGATGGACCAGTTGCATCGTCATCAGGGACTGAATCAGACTGGTCCAACTCGAAGAAAGTTCGCAACATTGAAGCCTCACAACATGTACTAGAAAACACAGTTTGATTCACCTATTTGCGTCTGTGCAGTATGTATTTATATTTTCGATCTCATTAGGATAGATGCATGTATCCAATATCACAGCGGTCGCTTCACGTGGGCGATAATGACGAAAAAATATATTGACAAGTTCATACTGATGCTCATGAAAGGAAAAAAAGATCAGAAAGCACTACAGATAGAAACCATCGGAAACAAGCAAGGCGAGAAAGCAAGGCGAGCAAACAAGGCAGTCATGAAAGGGGCATTGTGGAGCGAGACTATCACCTGTACAAATAGCACTACGTGGCCTTCGTTCGGTTTGATAAAACGTGACACTAGTCAGCCCGAATATGGGATGCTCAGCCCTGACCTTCGTGCCTGGGCAGAGGGGAGGTCTTGATATTCGCTTGATTGACTTGTTTTCTCCAGTCACTCGACCATTTGAAGAAATTGCATCGATACGTAGAATCGACCTCTTCACGAAGCCGTTCGGTTTTACCTTTGTCCCACCCAGGTCCTACAGGTCTAGGTAGACAAGCAAGTAGGAGAAACTCGACGTAGATAGGTGAACTTACCGAGAACAAAGAAAGAACTTTTTACCTTTATTTGAACCTGGCTTGTTGACCGTATATTCCTTCGCAGGTTCACCGTGAATAGTACAGTTTGGAGGTTGGACAGGAGCCAAAAGCTTACTCCAAACTTGCTTGACATCATCTCCATTCGTTCGCCCTGAGGGTGAACCCTGAGAAGATCTTACAATCTCGTTGTCCAAAATAAATTCGGCAGCGTCATCTTCGTCAGGCAAGATGAAAGGGTGTGACATCACAGGTTTGTCGTTCGAAGCAGATGAGGATGATGGTTGTGATGGGGTAGGTTCATAGAAAAATGACGAAATCTTTGTTTGGTCAACGTCACTTTTTCCTTTCTTTTTTTCTGGTGATTTAAGTTTTTTTGGGACAGGCTGGGCTGTACTCTTTTCAGTTGGGATTTTTCGTTTCAGTGTTCGGGGGGTGACAGCGATTGATGACAACATTGGTATAGGAGACAATTTGGGTGACTTGGTGGATAGGGTTGGCGGTTGTTGGACGGATGATTTGAATTTCGGGGAAGGCGATGACAAGTTCGAGGATCCCTGTGTATCGGTGAGACCGAGAGTAATATTCAAAGGCTCAGGTGTTGATGATGATATAGTGGGTATTCTCTTGGTAAAGAAGCTGCGCAATGAAGTCTGTTTCCCTAAGTATTCTTCCCAAAACTTTGCAGCCAATCTGGGTGGCTCCTTTTTGCCGTTGGGTTCTACCTTTACACCGAGAAGCTCCTGAAGTTTGATCGTCTGCCCACCATTAGAGATAATTTCATCATGAAAATCAACGAATACTGGGCAGTGATCACTACCTTTGATATCTTGCTGAACATCGGCAGCTTTGATCCAGGGAATAAGACCAGGAGTAATAAGTATGTAATCTATGCGAGTTCCATAGTTAGTTTCACGAGCAGAAATTTTAGTATTCCAACCTTCATGAAGTGATCAGATGTTTTTGGCAGATTTCATGAATGCAAGAAGACTCACAGGTATACATCCCCTTCCTACCCGGCCAAAAGCGCCGTACGATATCAATCAAAGGGCCTCCAGTACCATCTTCATTTTGTAACCAATCACGCAGCCACTTTCGATATTCCTTTTCCCAGAATCCGTCCTCACCCTTCAGCCCTGCCGCTTTCCCTCTGGCTACCATAATGTCGCCCTCACAGTGGTCTATGACAGCAGCACAGGCGTTGATATCTCCCAGGATTATGATTTCTCTTCCTTCCTTTAGTAAGCCTTGGATGCGTGCTGACAAAAGGCGGTGATAATCCATTTTGTATTTGTCTCGTTCATCAGTCCCGACACCATCATTAGGACAGTATACATTGATGAGGACGAAGAGTCCGAAATCGACCGTCAGAGCACGTCCCTCGCTATCCAAGTGTTTGAAGTCCAACTTATCATCATCGATGAACTGAGGAGGATAGTTCTCATATCGAGAAACGTGCTCCGCAGACGAAAATGGGGGTTTCGGCTGGATGAGTCCAGTTAAGCCCTCCTCTGCCTTTACAGGCGTGACGGTCGTGATTCGCGTGTATACCGCGACACCAGAGTATCCCGCTTTTTTTGCGGGAAACGAGAAGAAGGAATGAAAGGACGGCGGTAGTGCCACAGATTTAGGCAAAGTCGGACGGGAAGACTTCATCTCTGATACAGAAGAGTTAATATCAACTCGGGCCATACACGACAAGCAGTACCTTGAAAACAGATAATGTCTGCTTCAAGCCTGTCCAGTATTGCATCGTGGTTTACCAACGTGTTCCATCTTTGGAACAAATTAGGAGTGTCTGTTTTTAATATGAGATGCATCTCACGGGTGATATTGGGGAACGGTACGAATTCCATTCTGGGGCAGCAATGTCAGGTCACTTCAAAGTCGAAATCATCAACATACTATGTTCCATGTCAGTATACGCATCTTGTCACGACATGGCCATAAGGTAAACCACGAATCAATGCTAGGACAATTTCTTCTTTGCCATGACCAACTAGTCCAAACAAATTATTCAACTGGTTCATCTAATTTCTGCTCCATATGTTCTATTACTGATGGACGTCACATTCTCATTTGAGTCAGTTCTGTCCGGTCTCAAACGTCGCTCGATCACTCCGTCATGTGGCTACTCGTCATTTTATCTTTTCTCATCACGTCTCTAGCGCGGTTTTTGTGTCAGCCTCAGAAGATAAGAAACTATCCGTTACACTCGCTCGTTGATATATCCTGCTATGTCTCAGCTTCAACCTAGTCCAGGGGCTACGCCCGTGTCTACTCCGACTGGTACAACTTCAGCTTCTGTGAGCACCTCGCTTCCGATATCTTCGTTTACGGAGCCTCCTTCTACCGCAAATACCACCTCGATTGGTGTGACCCCTTCGATCTCAAGCCCTGTGCTAGATTCTGGGTCTCTGAACCAGACAAGCATCTCATTTCCATTCAACTCTCCTGCAGGCGGAATTGTCATGACTAAACCTCTTCAGTCCACTGTCTCATTCTATAAGATTGCGTCAAACGAGATAGTAACTTTTGGTTGGAGCTTTACAAACATCCTTCAAAGTCCAGAAAAACTCACTGTTTCCGCAATTTGTGATAATGGCAACACGTATCCTGTCGGGCCGAAGGACGGCATTATTTCTGGAACGGCGACAGAAGTAGCCTGGGACTTGTACTCTTGGCAGGTGAATAACCTGGGGATGCCTTTAGCTCAGGGAACGTACACGTTAACCATGTGGGATGACAGAGGCAAGAGTGCAGTCCCTATGCCAGGTTTAATGCGGCCATATAATAATCTTCGCTTTGAACTATATACACCACAGCCCTATATAGCTCTGGAAGATGGTGAGTTGCTTAATCTTCGATAATTTTTCATTAGTCTTAATTTAATCTCTCAGGTTGGACTTGCTCGGACTGTCATAATGGCAGCATGTTATCCACTTCTACTCACCCTGCATTTGTTGGCTTCATCGTTTCAGCCTTGGTCATCTTTCTCTCTGGATTCCACCTGCTTCGCACTGCTACGAGTGAATTATCGTGAGGCCAATTATGTCCATGAGTCTCTCATGTTTTTATTATCTGTATCCTACACTCGGAGTAATACAAGTTAGCTGTTAATTGGAGATTTTTATCGGTCCGAAGTTTGCTTGCTCATCGGAGAAAGCGCAAGGACCCATATTATGAAAAACATGTACACTTCCTCAGCGGCATGTAGTAAGCGGAGTACTCGTTCGTGGAAACCGGTAGGATGTAGCTAAAAGACCTTAGAGCTGCATCACGTCTCAGTGATGCACCCAAAGATAATTGATCGTGGGAATTATCAAGGTAAGAGCCGTATTCTCGTGACACCCGAATTTTGGTGTCTCCGTCCGTGGTCGGCTCCTCCCTTTCCGGTCAGGTCGAATTAAGTCTAGATTATCCCTACGAGCTATCGTGCATTGAATCTCTGTTTCTTACACCCCCTTTCTGATGTCCTTTACTCCAGGAACTGTATCCTTTTCGAAGGGCGAGCAATGTCATTATTCGTACCACTCTCAAGACGCACATTTGCTCGTGCAGCTGTTACCGCTGCTTCCATCAATGTCGCATCGAGCTCAGTGTCCTCACTAGGTGCAGATGTCACAGTTTATCCAGAGTCTAAACGGTATTTCAGTCGAAGACGTGCCAAGGAAAAAATGGCGAGTACGTTTTCCCTGTTTAGGTCTTTATTTGTCTCCTCTGGATTTATGATATTTTATAGAGAAAGGCGTAGTTCAACGAGATGCGATGGGTAACCCAATTTTGCCGAAAAAGGAACGCACACCACCCGTCAGTTTAGTCTCGTTATTCTGCTGTGGTTATACGAAGTACTGAGGTGCTTCTGATGAACAGTTATTCACTCCGCTTCCGTCTGGCGAATTGACTAATCCAATTTTTGAAGCTGTCAACTCTAAGGAACCTGAGTTTCCAGCCTTTTCAGCTGTGAGTTATCTACCTTCTCTTCTGAGATAGGTGACTGACCTATTGGCCCGGTAATATCCCTATCAAATAGGAAACAGTGAATCAGGATCACCTAGGCAAAGCTTTGCAGTTTTCTACGGCTGTCGACCTACAGACAGCTCGTAAAGAATTAGGGCTGCCAAAATCTATTTGGAAAGATGTATGTGATATGTTGCCTCATAGTCTTTTCGTCTCCAACCTCAAGGTCAACATTTTCTAGTTCAAACTCCTTTCCCAACCAGCTTCAATCATTCGTGGTGTCACGCTCGACTTGGTCAACTATCTTGGTCAAGTCCAGAAAGAACGCTTGTCTAGCGAGGAAGCACGGCTCGTACTCAGCGGGAGGATCGGTTCGGGCAAGAGTTACGTTTTATATCAAGCTGTGGAATGGTGTTTGACGAATGGGTGGATTGTATTGTACATTCCAAGGGGTGCGTATATATTCTCCAAAGATTCAGTAATATTTACTTTCTTTCTTAGCTGTAAATCTCGTAAACTCGACTACTCCTTACGCATACGACCTTCGCACACAAACATACCTACAACCTAATGCCGCACTCCACATTCTTCAGCGGGTGCGTTCGGCTAATGCTCAAATATTCAAACACCTCAAACTCCGGAAAACGTTGGACATTGGGGGAGGATATGCACCTACGCAGTCTGGAACGAGTTTGTATGAGTTTTGTGATGTATTGAAAGAAGAAGCTGCAAAAGCCCCGGAGGTACTAGACTTGCTGGTAAAGGAATTAGGAGACCAGACCGAGTAAGTATATTCCCCTTCTGATCGCAGTCGAGGAGAGATTTTGATGGGTTTTACGTCCTGAGTCATCCTGTGTTGCTGGCTGTCGACGACTTTCAAGCTCTATTCAATCAATCACTCTACCGTGATCCCCACTACAAGCCCATCTTGTCATATCACCTCTCTGTACCCCGCCTTCTCCTCTCCCTTTTCTCCCCAACTCTTCGCCCCTTGAATTATGGCGCAGTTCTGGGTGCAGTAACATCATCTGATCCTGCATTTCCTATAAGTCTAGAGCTCAAGGACATGCTTGATATCACAGATCAGGCAAATCAACCAGTAGTGGAGGAAGAGTACGTGAAGAGGAGTGCGGCGTTGAAGGAGTATCTGAAGGATGTGACGAGTATCGAGGTACCAAACCAACTAAGTGTGACAGAAGCTGCGGGATTGTTCGAGATCTGGATGAAGCAGCGCACACTGGCTTCTAGTTTGCATGATGAGATATTCATGTCCAAGTATGTTGAATCGGTTGGGAACCCGCGTGATTTTGTTTGGAAAGGCCTTTTGCGCACTTTACAGGCATAGTGACTAATAGTATAGGAGCTCATACTCGTGTGATTGGCATTTGGCAGGTGAGATCCAAAGGAATATCAAATCATAGGACACGGACTTGAGGTCATAGGATTCTGACTGACACGAGGCGATTGGCTGAAATTTGCTGTACAGTCATACTCAAGATATGCCTGTCTGCTGTATTTTACCATGTCCGATCAGAACCCATCCAGCGGACTTCAGCTTATTTTGTCCTGTCATCTGTCAGCTGTGATGAAGCTCCATAGTTAGGTCAAATTATGAGTAGTGTTTAGAATTGAGAAGATGATCCTCGGATAATCGACAGTGGTAAAATCTTGTTATAGAGACGATGTGACCGTGATATGACCATGGACTACACAACTACAGCACATTATTTTATGTCTGTGCAAGGAACCTCGACAGTGTACACATGTTGAGTACTAATGGCCGGAAGGCAATACTAGAGCGATCAGAAATGATGACAATGTGGTCATATGAATACACAATTGAGAATCAGGCAAGTGATTAGAAAGTCGAGCCTTCAGGAGGTTGGGGGAGCTTGCGATTATGAAACGATGCCATCTCTCTAGAAAGGAAAGACAGAATCAAAATCAGAGATAATCGGAACCAACGATCAAGTGCCGTCTAGCAGCACGAGATGATGACAGTAGCACAAATCTCGGGTTCTGGGTTGACACGATGATAACAAATAACAGTGACATACCGTCTGATACCAACCAACACATTCTCCATGCATGATGTGTATTGCCAATCCGCCAATACGGGCAGCTTGGATGGATCAACCATGCCGTTTGCTTGGTTCACGAAAGGTAGGTTAACGCGAGAGGTAAACTGGATGATGGGTGGTTCATCAGGATATTTCTTGCCGCATTGGATTCGGAGACTGTATATTCTGTTTTCGTAAACAGTCTGGATAGTAGAACAGTATTATGATGACGATTGCAAAAATCGGAGGTGACGAATTTAATATGATGACATAGAACATGAGATCCTGGGTCATCTGGGAAGTAGAAACCTACATGACCAGGACCGATTATGGTACCACTCCAGTGAGTCATATATGCATCGTCGCCATCTTCAAGACCGTATGAGCATGACCCATCACCGATGCCCTTTTCGCCTTTTTCAAGCTCTTCAAGAAGCTTGAAGTTACGAGGGACTTGGCAATAAAGATTAAACGAATGAAAATAGATCCATCTGTCGGAGTACCTTTGGCCATGAGGTGTAGTGTTAGCGAGACGATCTTAGAACGAGGGATAGTAGTGATAAGTGTGGGAGTGATAAATGGATGATGAGTTATGTCATCTCTTGATTATGTTCCCATATCACATCCCACCATATGTATCAGAAAACCACATTGTAAGATTTTTATCTTATTCAATTCTTTCATAAATTGAAAGTACAGTGCTTGATTGCATGGAGGGTCAGTGTGAGGAAGGAAGGCAAGTGCTGTTGGATTGCCTTTCAAGGTTGCAATAAATCTCTTGACTAAAATTAATCCATTAGTTAGCAGGCTGAACCAATTACATCTGGTTAGGATGTCATATCTTGTTTCAACTTGACTACATGGGCAGTCAATTCTCTTGCAAGGGAAAAATCTTTGTTGATACTCTCTCTCAGTGGAGTATAATATAGAATAGCTCTTGATGCTTTTGCCTATACCATGACTGATTTGTTAGCATGTTGTAACTAAGGATAAAATAAATGTGCTTTGCTCTTGAATAAGATACAATAGTGTACCTTTAGAATAACAAATTCACTAAAGATAAAGTTATAGTCTGCGAAATAAAGCTAACCCTAGAGATATTAGTAAGGTTTACCCTCTGCTCTTGCTTCAGAGCAAAAACAGACTTACAACAAGCTATTTTCCAATATCAATATTTTTTCATGGACAACTTTTGGAATAGATAAGTAAGAGTAAAGGCAGTCACTGACCTACCCTAAGGTTACCCTTGTTGGGCCCTACTAATATTAGCCTGAGACATAATTCTAAGTAGCCTGAGACATAATTCTAAGGAATCTAAGCTAACCTACTAGGTTAGCTACTTGGTCAGCTACATCCATCACCCTTGCTATCCAGTTCATGTTAAGGTGAATTCTCATCTGTCTGTCTGTGACAACTGCTAACTGCAGTGGTTTTGCATCCTGTATTTAGAAGCTGACCACGATTAGGAACATGACACTAGGAACTGATATTTATCAATGGTTTCTGGCTACTAGGACATTATTTTACATATCATTGCATTCTAGTATATAAATATACAACACAAGTATCAGTGTGATCACCCATTTAACACCTCCTTCCGACCACGGTCCTCCACCCCCAACAAAAGATATCTGGCTGCATGAGAATGGATAAATAACATATTTATGAGGAGAGAAGCATCCATAACAACACAATGAGATTGAATCTAGAATGAATCGTATGTCATTAGACAGAGAAAAAAGACAAAAAATGAAAGGGAGCGATGAGCATGCATGTGACTAGAAAGAAGCAAAAACTGATGAGTAGAAGAGTCCCTTGGCCACACAGCAAAACAAACAGCCACGAGGACACAGGGTAGGCGTCAGTTATGACTTGTCAACCTCCATTTGCAATGCCATATCCAGCCTCTTCGGTGAGATCGCCTGCTCTTCCTGAGCGTCCTCGGTCAATACCTCATCCACTGCCGACAACCCGACAGCATCGATCTTGGGTGTATTCAAGCGCGACGCGATATGCATGTCTGCCAATGGAATCGCACCTGGGCTTGACACGTTTGTGACTGTGCCACAGTACATATCTCCTATCGAGACAGACGATATCGGCAGAGAAGTGAATGAAGTACCAGTCGGTGTGGAGGGAGTACCTGTAGTATATGACGAAGTCGACATGAAACTCGTCCCGTGACTTAGCGTGGTTGCTGTCGTGAATGGAGAAACAGGCACAGAACCAGAGGAAAGATCTTCCCCCCTTCCCACAGAAATTGAAGAGGCAATACTTGCGCCGCTCCGATGAGTCTGGGACGGGACCTGGTAATCGTTCATGCTCGTAGATACTGCATGATAATGGAAACCGTCCCCAGGTAATCGGAAATCCTCGTTCAGGGTTTCATCATTCAAAATTTCATCGCTACCGCTTGAATCCTCCTGCCCACCACGCTGAACACCAACCATCCGCAGACGATTCACCCACCTATGGACAATTAAATTCACAAGTTCAACTGATAAAGCAAGATACTAACGCATCAACCCGATCCAAACTATCCTTCAGCACTCCAGTTACATTCCGCATCATATCTAAACTCTCAGTGGCCAATGTGAGAATTCGCCGAGCTGCACCCGCTGCATTGGATTGTGTTAATTGTTGACCTGCAATTGTACTATTTTGACCAGAATGTAGAGAGCGTGCATGTGAATCTGATGAGGATGGTGAAGGGGCTCGGGAGCCGGTACCTCGTTCGCGCTGAACAGCACGCCTGTCTCTTCCCTGACCTCTTCTGAGCGAACCCATGTTACTCCCTGCCGCTGCAATGGTCTCACGTTCCCACTCACCAGCGCTACCGGAAGTGGAAGTGGAACCAGCACCGGTAGCTACCGTTCGACTGGCCCAGCGTTGTGGCAATTTCAATATGAAGCTTCTAACCCTACTCCTTGCAGGCTCTGGTAACGCCCCACCAGCACACTTACTCACAACGTCCACCATTTGTCTGATGGTAGTTACAATATCTTTTCGAACTTCTGTAAGCTTTCGTAGGTGCTCCTCAGAGATAGGCGGCCGACGACCAATAACCGAGTTTGTCCGAGGCAATGGTTGGATACTTTCAATCAAGTCTCGAAGAATGAGAATCTGTGCATCGATATGTGCGGTTGCGCACTATAAACGAACCAAGTCAGTAGTAGGTATGAAGATAAAGGACTAGGATCACAAACCAGGAGCCAGTTAAGGCAGTACTTCAACCGTCGTATGTTCTCGTCACTCAGGGCAACGCCCAAGCCACCTGCCTCTAATAGCACGGCCTGCCATATACTTCGCTGAACGACCTGCCGTTCAGTGTCCTGACTATCTTGTTCAGGACCCTGTGTGTCGCCATTCGAGTGTCTATGGCGAAGATGCGATACCTGGTGACCATGAGAGTGATTGGGAAAGCTTGTTCTTCGATCTTCCGTCATTATGGGAGAACCAACTCTAGAGTTATCAATAGGAGAAACTGTTCCAGAGTCGACAGTTCGTGCAGATGGACATCTAGCTAGAACAAAGTCAACATCATTTTCTTCAAGCGTAAATTCCAAAAAGGTACATTGAGTCCATTTGGGTACACTCCTCTCACTGTCGATGTATTCCCACCGATCAAAGGCACCTTCCTGGTGTTCCACTCGTACAATGCCGTCTGGAGACCCGTCCAGTATTTTCGCTCGTAACTTCGATCGCCCCTGATTAAACGATATTGATGATGGGCCAGCGTCAATCACATGAGACATGCGCTTGTTTGTGGTGCGGGGAGAAACGGGGGACTCGGGTAATTCTGGTCCATCTGAGGGCCGTCGATACTTGTCAAGCTAGAGGATAGAATATAAAAATGAGGAGTGAGCAGATACAATGCACATTGAAAGGGTTTAATTTCACGTGCCTGTAGCAGTGATCGGAAGATAAGATAAGCCGAATCATTATTGGAAAAAAACAAGCATTCCGAATTTATAAGACGGTAACTCACTCTATCAAGCTGGCGACACGCAAATTCGTCGATCTGGTTCACAGGAAGTCGGTCTATGACAGGCTTTGATATTGTTTTCATGCCAGATTCTACCATTTGCGCCCCATACTTTTCCATGTAACTGTCAGCGAGTTGTACAACATGACGGAGAAGACGCACCTTAACTACCCTTGAAGAAGCCTTCCCTTGCTCATAGGCTCGAAGTGCTGTGCCGACGAGTGGAAATAAGGACATCCGTGAAACAAAATCACGGGTAGGTTTCTGTTGCGATTCGTCTTGTCCTCCGTCTCTGCTGCGATTTCGAGTTGCTCGAACTGCAGAAAATGTCAAATGTCAGAAGCGCCAATTGCTGATCCGCACCGGACTTACTCTCACCAGAGTTCGGGACCGATACCCTTGATCGCATGTCGTCAAGTGCACGAACCGCGATGTGTATTCGGGTGCTCTCATCATCATTGGCAGAGGTGGGGGAAAGACTATCAGGGGTTGACATGGTGGCGGATGTTGGGAG
>Ga0153957_100467_pt1 | contig 15445 bp, 16 predicted proteins | sample TSFL041MetaG_FD_104745 | JGI IMG/M metagenome (GOLD analysis project Ga0153957, IMG submission 104745) | Attine ant fungus gardens microbial communities from Florida, USA - TSFL041 MetaG | ecosystem: Host-associated > Fungi > Mycelium > Unclassified | place: USA: Florida, Wekiwa Springs... | reverse complement strand
TAGATACCACAAGCATCGTACAGCTCAATATTAATATTTTTCTACTATGGGACCATATCAACCCTTGGGTTTTGCTTTGAGCTGCATTCACAAGCTGCATTCTTAGCAGGAATTCAGCCGGCTGGAACAATCAATGAAAAACATTTGATTCTACATTAAGGTGGCTCCAATCATAACTCTAATTTATACGGATTCATCGAATATGTCAAGTGTTTACATGTGTCGTGAATTCAGGCGAGTTTACTTTACAAGTGAATAGCCTTGAGGAGGGGAGAGATGGCAGAAATCTTGTTCGATTTGTAGAACTCCACGACTCGCTTACCAATAGCGGCGATATCTATACACAATATTATCGTCATGGGGCCAAAGGTAATAGCAAGACTACTTACTGGAGTTAGTGATGCCAAATTTCTCATACACCTTCAAGTATGGTCCTGAAGCACCCCAAGCAGGTAGACCATATTGCTCGTGGCTGAAATTCATCTAGCCTGTGAGTGCCACATTTCCACCACATGGCTCAAACTTTCAAGTCCGTATTACTTGTTTACCTGGTTGTTTTAGTATGTATTGTATCAAAGCACCAAAAAGCGATACTATTTATTGAGTTCCTGTCCTCGAAAATCTTGACATTGTGGAGCACTGATCTGAGATACCATGGCATCGTCCACCAAGACTTCAAGTGTGCTTTCCTCTCTTGCCCTCTCCCTCTCTCCCTCTACCTGAGAACATCCTTCACTGCTCCAACGACCCCGGTAGCGATATCGTCATCGTAGACTTTGGCATGCAACCCCCATCCATTTTTTATCCTTGGTTCCCCTTTGCTTATCCTTTCGCAGAGTAAAACTTATCCATTCTTCGACAAGCAACTTCCACGTGCATACATAAACAAAACACCGGCTGACTGCTCTCTATCTGCACAGCTATATTCAGGTTCTCCTCTGCAGTTAGTTCCCTTTTTGTGCCGACAACACCACAATCTTTGCCCAGCAAAACGCTAACTCCAAAACTGAATTCCAGAGTTCGACCCTGTTTCTGATCAAGCCAAATCCTTTATCCGACATCTTGCCACTCTTAACCCACTCCATTGTCCTACCGCTCATGTAGCTCTACGCGACCCTTGGCTTGTCCCCACCATCACCAACATGCCATCTCATGTCGATCTCTCCCCATACTCGGACAAAATTGGAGTCCCAGAGTCATAGTGCCTTGACTGGGATCAAGGCTGGTAACATGTTCAGCTCTTTTTCTGCTGCTGCGAGTCAGTTGAGTATGTAAGGTTGACAAATGTCGTGATCAAGATCTGAGTTCAGGCGTCGTCATACAAGGGCTGTCGGAGGAGGAGGAAGAGACGGGCGACCTCAGTCAAGGTGCCACTATGCCTGGTTCTTTTGAACCTTCTCGTCGAGACCCACCGGTTCCTTGGACAGAGGTAGTTGGAAATTTTTCTACTGCTTCTTTGTGTAAAGTAGAAAAAATGCAATTTTTGTCACATTAACTCGCTAACAAACATAACAATGGTTAGTACACACTAGATACAACAATTATCGACTGGGATGAAAAACACTGAACGTTCTATCCATCATCTTGCCTCTTCATGTATTTCTTCACCCAGGGAGATAGTTCCTCTACCACTTTGCGAAATATCTGCTTCAGTATCCCTATTGGACTCTGAATGACAGAACATAAGGGATTCTATTGTCATGGAATCTATACTTTCATCCAAAGGACAATTTGCTTCGAGTAAATTGAGTATCAACCATGACACCTGAGCAACACATGAATCAGTAGTGATGATATAGATATAAAGATGAGTGCCTTTACTTACAGTGAAGGGATAAAGGAAGCATGCAATGCTAATTATTAGGGTCAGTAAAGGGAAGACTAGCAACAATAACCACATACTAGTTAAGGGTAATCAAAATAGAATCAGAAAGATGTAGGTAAAAAGCGGCCTGCAGGCACGAGAGGGCTTTGAAAAGGATGAGTTTTAGTCCATTAGTTTTATGCTCTAGGCTTACTCAAGATACTGGATAGATAGGTCATCAGTTAGATCAATAATATCTAATTTTTGACTCACGGCATGAATAACAACGTTCCATCGCGGTAAAACACGTACAGTAAACGAGTTGACGTTTTCATGTGGGAAATCCGGCCACGTATTCCATCACTGAAAACCCTTTGTGTTTTGTATGTCATGGTAAACCTGATAAATGTCAAGAGGACTTCAATTGCGGTTGTTGTCGTCCTGATAATTCTTTTTTGTGTGAGGATAAATGTGCAAGTCAGAAAAGCGAAATATGTCCAAACACGTACTCAAAGGCAGTGCCAATGCTATTCAATATAACATCCAAGTGGTGCGTTTCATTTGCCCAGCAACCATGGAGAGGGACTGGCACTCCGGCAACTAACTCGACATATACGTTAGATATGAACGCAGACATGTTAGACTGAAAAATACAATGAGTTGGTGGGTTCAGTATCGTACTGTTTTAAAGCGTACCAGGATCTCAGCTAATTTCGATCATCAGTGGTCTCTGTCAATCAGAAATAAAATTGTACAAAAATATACCTGCTGTGATAAAATATAAAATTAGTGTGACTAGGTTCCGAAAAGAAAAATGAGTCCATTGTCATATCTTTTCAGCTCTCTCACCAATGAAATTCTTGTTCCAAATCGCTCGAAGGCGCAGGACCAGAAGAATCTTCACTACCAATGTATTCAATATCGAGAGGAAGCTATTGACATCAGATACTCCAGTCTTTAAGAGTCATGATGAAACTCACTCGACAGTTAGTGAATCTCCAAATGTGCACCTACCAAAGGGGTAAGTCAGAGCAGGCAGCAAGTACATTTAACCTATACCACTAAGACATCCTAGTAAATGAAAATATCAAGACTGAATTAAAGTATTGTCTCACTGATCTGGATGCCCAGGTTTTATTGTCAGCTGGTGAAATATCAATATGAATTTTATTGATGTCAGACAATTTCCTCGTACTATATGAAATCATTCTGAAGATCAGGATGAGTTATTTCATTGACTAAAGTACGGGAGTCGCACTTACATGATCATTGCCCAGTTAATTACCAGGACAGCAAAATAGATAACATGTAGTTTTGACCACTTCCTCCTGAGATTTTAGACATCAGTGATGATAGTCGACTATCGAATGGGAAACATACTTGTGGAGATACTGAACCTAGGAGAGAAGAGATGTGAAATGGTTATTTAAAAATGGAAAGTCTCACCTGTTGAGGAATGTGATAGATAAAATCATATAACATCAAAGGAACAACAATGGCTTGAAAAGGCTTCAGTCGTTGCTTCAAGAACAATAGAATAAGAAACAGCATACCCTGAATGTAACGTTCATTTGACAGGTTCTTCAGGTCATAAACGTACTCTTCTGGTGCTACTCCGTACTGATCTTCCATTCCAATGCGATATGGAGAAGGGAGGTATTTTGTACGAAACAAAAACGGATTGATTATATATCAACTGGTGTTGTTAGACAAATATTCTGTTCGGTTGCGCGCAGACCAAAATATCTGATCAAGGTCAAACATCTGATACCGTTAGTCCAATATCATGGATCACTACATGGAAGCCATGATAGAATTTGATCTCAGTTGAAACTGACGAGCCGTTCTAGCATCTCAGCATTCATGATGGATAGTGGAACGTTATGATAACTGAAGGCACTCAGCTGTGATGCACATTATTCTCCAGGCTTTGCCGTTCAATTAACAGACAAAGTTCTGCAAAATTCTTCCAATCTGGACAAAATGCTATTCAAGATATCAGTTCTCATGTCAATCTGTGGGTAACTTGGCGGTGTCATGTTCATCTCTATCGTCTTCGAGAAGCAAGATGTCTGCTTGAAGCGTCTGCCGCCTTTGATTCGCATGACACAGCCACGTGATATGAAGGCACTTTTTTTATCACATCTCTGGGCCTCGGACCTCGATCACGTTTCACCGGCCAGAGCACAGTCCTTGATCGGATGCTGATGATTGTTTTTGCCTTGTCAATACAAAGCTGTGCTTCCACCCTTCAATTGAAGCCTATGTCTGGCCAGGGATCAATGGCCTCACCAGTTTCGACCAATCCGACGTCATCCGCTCTGTTCTTGATGCCGTTGACTACCCTCCCCTATGACAGCATCATTATGTCAAGTACACTCTCATCTCTCACCCCATTACAGACCTGAGAACACTCTGACATTGGCAAATCTGTAGTGTTGGGCTTCTTTTCCCTCCTGTGCTTAGTCAACAGCCTCGAAGCGGCGCAAGAACTCAAGTCTACATCATAGTTAATTATTAGTTCTTGACAATCGATGGATAACAATAACTATAGTCTACTTTACATGAAGAAGCGTCAAAAGATAAATTCTTTCCGACTGCCTCTGTCCAAGGGAGCGACGGTTCTCAATGAACAGATTCAAAAGAATCTCACCTTCCTGCACCTCCACCACCACCTCCTCCTTCGATGGTGCTGGAGTGACGCCTGGACTCGAATCCTGATCATGCCATCCTCCACCATTTTGCGTGCTCGTCCGACTCGCAGCAGCAGCAAAGTAGCCAAACCTGTTTGCAGCCTGCCAGCCAAAGCACTATGTCACTTTGCTCTAGGACTCCAATTTTGTCTAAGTGTGAGAGAGAGATCGATGTGGATGGTGGTGGTGGTGGGAGGGAAGTCTCCTGAGCAGTGGGACGATGGAGTGGATCGAGGGCAGCGAGACGTCGGATCAAGGATTTAGCTTGATCTGAAACCGGGTTCCAGTACGGACTCTGGAAATCGACTCTGGGGTCAGCGTTTTGCTGGGCGAGGGTGGCACGAAAAAGGGGGTAGCCGCAGACGAGCAATGAGCTTGTATTTTGTTTGTCTGTGTGCAGACAAGCAATACCTGTGGGACAAATGTCGACGGGTTCAGTGGGAATGTTGTCTTAAGAATTTTATGGTTGAGTGTCAAGGGTGGTAATTAACATTTTTTTTTAAATCAACGATTTATTACACAGAGCGCATAGGCAGGCCATGGTAGACACACTGTATCTACTTAGATATGCTAACAACGAAATGAACAAATGAAAAGGAAGAAGAGAGGAAAGAAAGAAAAGAAAAGAAGAGGAGGTAAAAGGAGGAAAGACCAAACACATTTAGGTGACGAATATGTATCTTAATGGATACCAAAGCCAGCTTCAGCCATTATCGAAACAGAACAATGTTGGATTGCCAATGATGAACTCAACGAAGCTTGATATACATATATCTCTTGGGCATAACGATGCTTTGTATCACCTGCATTGCATAAAAATATGTTCCCTTGTTTCAATGTCTGCTTCACCACAAGGGCACTGTATTGGTGTGTTGGGGAAGAATCTCTGCCAATATTCCCCTATAGGTGCATGCCCAAGCATCATATGAGTAAATCTCACACATACAGAGTTTGAGACTCCTATATGTAGTAGCCACAATCCTCCCTTGGCATATGTCAGTTTGATGATTCTCTCATTATCATCTTTGAATTTGAGAAATAGCTGTCCTTTCTTTTTGCTATCCTTGAATGACTTCTGCCATGATTTGAGTATGAGATCGCATTCTTTCTTTTTGCTAAGCAAGAATGAATTTCTTTCTGGGAGGGTGGGCGGAATATCAGAAGACTTGGCCTCTTTGTCAACTAGAGCATGTCTAGGCCACTCTAGCTTGTTAGGGCAATACCAGAAGTGTATTGTATTACGACCGTCTTTACCAAGGAAATTTTGCATTTTCTCTGCAATGGGGATGATGGATTTCTAGAGATATTGATTGTCCGAGGAGATGATTTTTTTCCCCACTTCAAGTGCATCTGTGATGATGAGGATTTGGTGTACTTCTGAGCTTTTAAATACAGACGTGAGACCAATGAATATGGCCATTAATTCAGCTTCTAATGAAGTAACATTACTTATATGTGCTTTGAGTTGAACAGTAACTTTATTGTTCTTCCATATGTGTGCAATGGCTGTGGCTGATCCTGATACTTTGACGCTTCTATCTGAGATGATGGCAATATCTTTAGATGATTTTTGCATTTTTTTGAATGCTAGGTTGAGTTTTGATGAATAAACAAATAGACCCTCATCGTCTAATGAATTAGAAGAATGAAAAACTATTCTATCAGAGAAATGATCTACTAATCGCAAACCTGGATGAAAAATAGTATGAAAGAGATCAAATTCTTCTTTAATTTCATTGAGTCTTTTGCTGACGTCTTTGATAGGGCTTTTCAGCTTCGACTTTTGTTTGTTGGTAAGATTTGCTAATGCAAATTTGTGCTGATTCTGATTTCTGTTTTGGTGTTTACTGAGGAGAGAGTTGATGGTGTACGACAAAGGTATGGTTGCATATCTGAGATGATGGTGGCCATTGAGTTTTTTGAGGTGGAGGTTTATAGGTACGAGGCTAGCTATAGCTTCAACCCCTTCTGAGGGAGATATTTGGAAGGCCCCAGTGATCTATAAGGCTGTTCTGTATTGCATTTTCTTTAATTCTGTGATGTTTTTAACTATTGGGGCACCTCTGAAGAACCATAATTGGAATCTGTATAAGGCTATCGGTATGATGCATGTTCTGTACAAAAGATGTTTTTGCATTGGTAGGAGACCTCTTGAAGAGTTGCCTAGCATCTTTATGGCACTGAGAGTCGAGAAACATTTAGTCGCATAGTGATGTACATGGTGGTGGAAATTGAGTTTCCAGTCGAAAAGGAATCCTAAGTACCTCCAAATAGGTTTAGGATGGAGTATGGGTTCCCCAACCGAAGTGAGATTGATGGAAGGATTAGGGGGGTTGTGGGCTGAAATGAAGTGAAACACTTCAGATTTGCTATGTTCCATGATGAGGCCTACATCTGAGAAGATTTTAGATATCATGTTGTAACTACTGAGGAGAAATGCAGAAGACAGTTCATAACTCTTCTCCTGAGAAATTAAAAGCCCATTGTCAACGAAAGATAAGATGTCTGTATGAATTTTTTCTTTTAGATTTTTTATTCTTTTTTTGAATGTTTTTATGATTAGAGCAAGATAAATAGCAGATAGGATGGGGGAAAGGGCAGATCTTTGACCAATGCCTATACTTATAGCATACTTCTGGGATGTGAAATTATTCCATGCATACGTGGTGGACCTATTAGAATGATAATTTCTAAAAAACTTTAGAACATTAGCATTTAGACCAGCTTTAGTGAGACATAAAGAAAGAAAATCATAATTAAGTGATGGGAAGAATTAAGCTATGTCAAAGACTATGATACTTGTATGACACTTCTTAGCCCAGCCTGTGTGTATAAGATGTGTAAGGTATATTCCGGCGTCAATGGTTGACCATTGTCTAATGCCTCCAAGTTGGTTGGGATCGAGAAATCCATTGGCTGATAGGTGGAATTGAAGCCTATGGCTGATAACTTTCTCTATGAGCTTGCCCATAGTGTTGAGTAAGACGATTGGTCTGAATGCTTTGGGTGTATTATATGACACTTTGTTGGGTTTTGGAATGATGATCGATGTTGACTTTTTAAATTGATCAGGCCAGTAACCCACTGTAATGCACGTGTTAGCAATATTTACAATCTTACTTAGGCATGTTTTGTCTGAAGTTAAAGGTTTGAGATGTTTCCATGTGACATGGTCAGGACCAGGAGAAGATGCGTTTGAACACTTAGCTATGGCATCTATAAATTTTTGACCTGTGAAAAGTGGCCAGTCAATGTTGTTGTATTGGTTGATTCCATCTAGAAACCTCGTGTTAATTGACCTGTTCTCAGCTGAGTTATATAAACTGTGAAGAGCATTCCATAATGCTTCAAGATTATTGCATGGTTGGCCTTCATAATAGATAGCTTCAATGGCAGGTGAATTCTTCTTTCTTACCCAATTCATGAGGTCCTACAGTCTCTTGTTGGATGTCGCGATTTCTTGGATTTTCTGGTCAAAGAATGTTCTTTTGGTATTTCGAATGGCTGACTTGAAGGATTTCCAGCTATTGATGCTGCCTGTCTCATGATACTTGTTAATACACACAGTGCATTGTTTATTCCACCACTCCTTGGAGTGTTTAGTGATTCTTTTGATTGTAGAATGTATGGACCATGCCTCCTTGAAGGTTGTCAAGAGAGCAATGACGCACCTTTGTATATCTGCCTGATTTTTTAGCTCAGATGTATTGATATTTCTTAAGCCTTTTATAATGTCTCTAATAAATGCTTCTTCTTCTTCACTGTCCTTCTTTATAGCCTAGAAGGTATAATCAATGTTTTCCTTTTTTATGCCTACTTCTATGATGAGGGGGACATAATCTGAGGGTAAGCAGATGTCTGGGTTAAGAATGTGTTTATTGAAGCCCGAGTTATTTGGGTTCATAAACACGAGGTCGAGAACAGAATTGGAGTCTCATTGATTGTCTGCAAATCTAGTGGGACCTGGGTTTATGGGCATAGCAAGTTCAAGGTCTAAGCTATCAGCAATGGACATAAGATCTTCCGTATGTATAGAATGATACTGGATGTTTGGGTCCCAATCACTATCCCTAATGTTGAAGTCGCCTGTCATGACTACCATGGTTCCAATATTTCTGGTGTTATTTCATAATGCTTGGAGGGCTGTTTGGTTGCTGTTAGAGTATTGTAGTGAACATCAGTTGTGATAACTTAAGTCCACACTCTAAGTCAGAGTTGACAAAGAGAACTTGTTAGAGTCCTTGCTAATTGGTCTAGCTACTTATATGCGAATCAGTATTTACTAGTATTTGTCTACTCAAATTATCCCACAGACTCCTTTTGAGTCATAGTGTCCTGCACACTTCAAACTATTACATAATAAAAGAAAAAGAAATAAAATAATCTGCCACTGCGGATGCTCCAGCTCACCTATTGTTTCATTACACTACCCTCCTCTCAAGCTTCCTCATCCTCGAGGATCTTACAACTCACTGTCCCAATCCCTAATATTCCCTATCTCATCTTCTTCTTGTTGTTTTATCCATAAGAACAGATTACGGCTTACTTTAGCAAATGGATTCCTCTTCCATCACCACCAATTTTCTTCTAACCTCTTCCAATACTCCTGCTTGTATTTCTTTTCCCCCCACCCATACAATAATTTTGCCATATACTTCCCTGGCAATTCTCTGCTGAACATGTTCTTCTCTTCCTCCCTCTCTTGCCACTGTGTTTCTTCTTCTTCTTCCCTTCTGTATTCCTTCTCAAACTCTTCCACTAAATCACTTGTGTTCTTGAGATTTTCCTTACTCTCCCAAGTGTCTTCCTCTGCTGTGCATCCTTTCCACTGTACTAGGTATTTGTCTATTCCTTGTATTCATCTTTTATTCATTATCTTTTCTACTTCCCACTCTTCCTCTCCTTCAATTATTACCGGTTGTGGTTTTTCTTTCTTTTGCCCTTCCACTTGTTCTGTGTACCTACGTACTCTACTTACATTGATTACTGGGTGTATCTTTACTGTACTTGGTAGTTCTAACTCTATTACGTTCATCAACACTATTGATTTAACCTTGTAAGGCCCAATGAACCTCTCCGTAAGCTTTTCCATTCTCCTCCCTGTTATTTGATACTTGAGATCCTTTGTACTGAGTAGTACAAGGTCTTCTACTCGATACTCTTCTGTCTCTCCTCTATGCCTATCCGTATATTTCTTCATGTCCTCCTGTGCCTTCCCCAGTGCTGCTTTCACTTCCTTCTGTATTTCCTGCATCCTTTCCATGAACTTGTTTGCCTCCTCAAACTTCCCCTTTTTTCTAAGTTCAAATCCCATGCGAGGGTTTTGTCTACTATTTGCCATGAAGGGCGATACTTTTGTACTTGTCTGCACCTTATTATTGTAGGCAAACTCTGCAGTTCCCAACCATTCCAGCCACTGTTCCTGACAATGATCAATGAACATTTGTAAATATTGCTCTAATTCTTGATTCATTCTTTTAGTTTGTCCATCTGTCTATGGGTGGAATGCCATTGACAATTTACTGTCAATCCCCAGCATTGTATTCAACTCCCTCATTACTCCTGCTGCGAACTGCAGCCCTCTATCTGAAATAATGCTTTCTGGTAAGCCATGCAGCTTCCAGATATTATCTCTAAACAACCTTGCTAATCCCCCTGCTATTGTCTTTTCTGTAGTAGGTATAAAGTGGGCCATTTTAGTTAATCTATCTACTACTACCAGAATTGAATCATATCCTTGTGCTAATAGTAATTTTGTAATAAAATTGGCTGATATATGACTCCACGGTTTCTTTGGTATTGAATTTGGCATTAACTTGCTAGTAGGTGCTTGCATACAATTTTTATTCCTCTGGCATGCATCACATCCTTTCACATATTGCTTTACTTTCTTACTTACTCCTGGCCACCAAAAATTCCTCATCACCAACTCTATCGTCTTCCACTGTCCTCCATGTCCTCCTACAGGTATATTATGATGTAGCCTGATCACTTCTGCTCTCAATTTCTTATCCTTAGGTACGTATACCTTGCCTTCCTTTAGCATTAACCCCTCATGTTCTTGCCACTCCTCATCTCTTAAAACTTTAATCCCTGCTCATTTCATCTCTTCTACTGTCTTGACAACTTTATCATCTTTTGCTTCACTCCTCCTTATTCTGTCCAGAATATCTACTCCATCTATTACTACTTCAGACACTTCTGCTGCTTGAGCCTCTAACCATTTCTTTTTCACCAACATCTGTTCTTCATTATCTCTCTCCACTCCTATTTCCCAATCTGATCTTCTACTCAATCCATCTGCCTTTCCCATTCTACTTCTGGGTACATGCTTCAAAACAAAGTTAAATCTAGATAAATAGAGTGCCCATCTAGCTTGTCATCTATTTAACTTTTGATTACTCATAAAGTACTCTAGATTTTTATGGTCTGACCAAATTTCAAAATTCCCCTTTGTACCTTCTAAAAAGTGCCTCCAGGCTTCTAGACATTGAATCACTACCAACATCTCTTTGTCATGAATTTCATAATTTTGTTTAGTCTTGTTTAGCGATTTTGAGATGTAGGCCACTGGTCTCCACTTGTTATCTTTGCATTTAATAGATAATACACCTCCTGTTGCAAAATTGGAAGTGTTTGCCTTGACTCTAAATTCCTTGTCTAAGTCTGGTACTACCAACAATGGTCTCATTGTGAAGATCCTTTTTAATTGCTCAAATGCCTTCTGTTGGGCTCCCCTCCACTTCCACTTCTCATCCTTCCTTGTCAACATGTTCAAGGGCTTTGTGAGTGTTGCAAAGTTCTTAATAAACCACCTATAGTAATTGATGAGTCCCAAGAATTTTCTGACATCCCTGACCATTCTTGGTGTTGGCCAGTTCAACACTCCTGCCACTTTATCCTCCTCCATCTCAATTTTCCCTTGACCCATTACTACTCCCAGAAAGTTTACTTTGTTTGTTTTCCACAAACACTTTTCTGGTTTCACATACAAGTCATTCTCTTCCAACCTCTTCAGTACTTCCGCCACAATTTTGTCATGCCCTTCTTCACCGTCTGTGTCTACCAGCACATCATCCACAAAGACCACCACTTTTCCTTCATTAATAAGATCTCTCATGATCTCATTCATCATCCCCTGAAACGTTGCTGGTGAGTTTGTCATCCCAAAGAACATTACCACCAGTTCAAATGACCTTACATGTGTAATGAAGGCTGCCTTCCACTCATCACCCTTCTTAATGTGTACATTGTTGTAGCCCCATCGTAAATCCATCTTAGTGAACAGTTTCTTGTTTCCCATTGAGTCTACTAAGTTAGTAATCAATGGCAACAGATAGTTATTTTTCACCATCTGCTTATTAAGTCTACGATAGTCCATAACTATATGCTTTCCACCATCCTTCTTTCCCACAAAGAAAACCGGAGAAGTCTGTGGTAACTTTGAAGGCCTTATGTACCCTTTTTGCAAGTGGTCCTGAATGAATTGTTGAACCTCTTCCCTCTCATTCCTAGAGAGTGGGTATACTCATGCTTTACTGGCCTTGAACTCCTCCTTGAGATCTATGGCATGATTCCATATCTTTCTTGTTGGCATCCTCTCCAACTCCACCTTTCCAAACACCTTCAGCCACTTGTGAAATTTTTGTGGCACCATTGCTTCCACTTTTTGATGGTCCAACTCCATTTCCTCCTCTCTTCTCCAGTCCTCTTTCTCATCTGCAGCCCACCTAATCCTTTTTATTTCATCCCCTTAGATTTCCTTCTTTCCTTTCCTTCTTCTCTTAATTTCTGGACCTATTTCCTTCTTGCCCATGTATCGTCCACATATTGGTGGACACCTCGTCATCTTAACTTCTCCTTTCTCCCAGTCTATTTCTGGGTTGTGCGCCTGCAACCAAGGCATACCCAATATCACTTCTGTCTTTCCTAGATCATACACATCTATCCTCACTCTTTCCACATGCCCTGTAAAGTACAGATTTACTTCTACTTCGTATGTGATTGACCCTCCACTATTTCCTGTGCCATCCACATTTCGTACTATTATTGATTTTCCAAGTTTTATTAACTTGAAACCTCCTCTTTCTGCATACTTCTTGCTCATGAAGAGCCCTGTGGCTCTGCTGTCCAGCAATGCTTTCACTGACACCCCTTCATGAGTATCAATCTTCTTTACTCCTATTTGTATCCACACCTCCCATAGACCCTTCAAGGTCCTTCTAACTTCTCTCTGACTTCCCTCTGGATCAGTGATTCCAGTCCCCTTCCCCTGGACTCTAGGCACTGATCATTCTAGCTTCCCACCCCAATTCCACCATGGCGTTTTCTTTCCTGTCCTACAAGGTAGACAGAAAATCTCCCCCTTCTCATTTTTCTTTATTCTTTCTTTTACTGCATCTCTCACATTGCATGCACTACACACTACTTTCCTCTTTGTGCCTCCCTTTCTCTCCACTCCTTTGCTTCTCTGCAACTTTCATACCACATATGCAATAGTTGCTTTTTACTCAGGAACCCTTGTCCATGGTTCTCCTGAGTCTTAGTGCCCTTGTAGTTGCATTCTCAACACTCCACAAAGGTCACCACCTCTCTCCTCATCATCTACCCTTCCATGCTCATTTCAGCTCCTCTTGGGGGTAGTCCTTTTGTACTGGAGTGCAGTTTTACTTTCTCCCAGATTTCCCTTGGAGGTGCCACTTCCTCCTTTCTACTTCTTTCATTCTTCTTAGGACACTCCCACTTCTTGTGCCCCTCTTTTCCACATCCAAAACACTTCACTACCTCTCTCACCACTTCTTGTCTTCTTACTTCTTTTATACCACACTGCATTACCCTACTTGCTAGGGCTTCAAATCTATTCATCAATTTCTTCTTCTCTTCTACCCTTCCTCCCTTGTTCCAACAGTCCTTAGCCATATAGCCAAACTGCTTGCATCCCCAACATTTCCTGCCCTCTCTTCCTTCTAGTTCTGATCTCATTTTGGTGAGTGCTTGCTGGGTGTTGAGTATTTTGCTCAGAATGTTGTTGTACGCCTCTAAGGACATTGTAATAAAACGACAGGTAAGCTAGGGGATCTGTGGCAGTAGATTATTTTTTTTTCATTTTCTTTTATTATGTAATATTTTGAAGTGTGTGGGACACTATGACTCAAAAGGAGTCTGCAGGATAATTCAAGTAGACAAATACTAGTAAATACCGATTCACATATAAGTAGCTAGACCAATTAGCAAGGACTCTAACAAGTTCTCTTTGTCAACTCTGACTTAGAGTATGAGCTGAGGTTATCTCTACCAATGTTCACTACAGATATTGTGTATTATACTTAGAGGGGCTAGCTTGGTTGTGTGTAGGAAATATATGTATTTGCAGGTTTACTGACCAATTGTTCTTTGGCTGACTATTTACCGACTACTTACATCTGCTGGGGTGCAAATCTTCACCCAGCCAGGTGCCTATTGCCCTACTAACTACTGCCCAATACTAGGGTTATACTATCACTTCACAGGGAAGATCCCTACACTAATCATCTCCTTAGGGGTGTGACGATGTTCTTCTGTGTGTACTAATCACAATGGACTAGCAGCACAAAGCTGATAAAGTGAAAGAGATACAAGTAACTACTGAGCACCACCTGGTTGTGAGGTCTGGTCTACACTGGGGCCCAGGTATGGTCCCAGTCGTCCACCTCCAGAGTCTAAACTTTCCAGTCAGTCCACTTAAGCCTGTGGCCCAGCTATGAGGAGGTGACTAGTGATTGGAGTTGATCACCGGTCGAGGGTTGATTGTATGAGAGTAAGATCTGCTCAGGACCAAGGAGGTCAGGAGCTTGTAGTGGAAACAAGTTCTAGTATAGTAGTGTTATAAAATGGCAGGCAAGCTAGATAATCCACGGTAGCGGATTATTTTATTTCTTTTTCTTTTCTAATAATTATGTAATATTAAATGCATGTGGGACATCATAACTCAAAAGAGATGCACGGGATAAAATAGTTAGGCAAATACTTGTAAACACATATTTGTGTATAAGTAGCTAAGCCAATTAGCAGGAACTCTAACGAGTTCTCTTTGTCAAACTCTGACTTAGAGTGCAAGTGAGGTTAAGGTTACTCAACCAAGACTTCAATCGTTACAAGTGGATGTCAGTTGTGATAACTTAAGTCCACACTCTAAGTCAGAGTTGACAAAGAGAACTCATTAGAGTCCTTGCTAATTTGTCTAGCTACTTATACATAAATTAGTATTTACTAGTATTTGTTTACTCAAATTATCCCATGGACTCCTTTTGAGTCATAGTGTCCTGCACACTTCAAACTATTACATAATAAAAGAAAATGAAAAAGAAATAAAATAATCTATCACTGCGGTGATGGGGGGATCTTTTTTAAAAAGCAATTAAGGATCGGGGGGTAGATATGGGTGTGTAGATCAAAATATTAAAGTGCTTTACTGTCCTTACAAAAGTGGGTACTACTGAGTTAGAGAGTCAAAATCTCCAAGTTGTTCCACAATTGTGTGCAATTGAGTAGGCACTGGGGAGGTAATCAAATATAAAAGGGAGGGGCTCACGAGATAGTGAAAGCTTGTATTTAAATACTAGAATGAAAGAAATGTTTTTAGTTTCCGCTCGAGAGCACTCTCACTGGTCAGATCTCAAAGGTGTGCATTCCTCTCACACCGTAGCACTACTGTCCAAGGTACTAGTCTAATAGGCTGGCTTGCCGTCAATACAGCAGTCCTATCTAGATCTCACGTTGCCCTCATGCAAGCTCGCTCTCAACTGACTGTACAGTTGGCAACTTACTCCGAAAACACATAGTGAGCGGTTTAGCTCCTAGTCCAAGTGAATGCCCAAGTCCTCCTTTAGAGTGGGTATCCCTTGAGGGAAGTTTTATAAGGTTTTTATAAAAAGAAAAGAGAGAAAAAGAGCTCTTAATCACTCAAGTT
>Ga0153957_100463_pt1 | contig 15668 bp, 20 predicted proteins | sample TSFL041MetaG_FD_104745 | JGI IMG/M metagenome (GOLD analysis project Ga0153957, IMG submission 104745) | Attine ant fungus gardens microbial communities from Florida, USA - TSFL041 MetaG | ecosystem: Host-associated > Fungi > Mycelium > Unclassified | place: USA: Florida, Wekiwa Springs... | reverse complement strand
TATGTGTGCACTCAGGTATAGTGCCCACAGTCCACCTCCAGGGTCTAAACTTCCTGGTCAGTCCACTTAAGCCTGTGGCCCGGCTATAGGGAGGTTGGGAGTGATCTGAGTTGATCACCCACCAAGAGAGTAATGAGAGTAAAGATTGCTTGGGACCGAGGAGGTCAAGAGCTAGTAGTGATAAACAAGTTCTAGTATAGTGGACTCAAGCTAGGGTTAACTTAAGTGCACACTCTTTATCAGAGTTGACAAAGAGAACTCGTTAGAGTTTCTGCTGGATTTGAGTACACTACTTATATCTATTCTACTTGGTCTGTGCACTACTTTCCCACAGTGATTGTGTGACATATCATGTGACCTCTTGTGTGACTTCCCTGATTATGTAAGTCCATTCTAAAAATAGAAAAGTAAAAATAGAAAAGAAAGAGAAAAGAAGAGTTCTCGTGTCACAATTCATGACAGGGGGTGTTATAAAATGGCAGGTAAGCTAAACAATCTGCAGTGGTAGATTATTTTATTTCTTTTTCTTTTCTAATAATTATATCATATTAAATACGCACAGGACATTATGACTCAAAAGAGATGTGAGGGATAAAATAGTTAGACAAATACTTGTAAACACATATTCATGTATAAGTAGCCAAGCCAATTAGTAGGAACTCTAATGAGTTCTCTTTGTCAAACTCTGACTTAGAGTGCGAGTGAGGTTAAGGTTACCCAACTGAGACTTCAATCGTTATAGGAGGAGACAGCAAAACCTCCATTATTCAATAGAGAAAGGGAGAAGGTGGTAGGATTCATCAATGCCTGCCGTCTGTACATTAGCATGAGGATGAAAGGAAGTAGTGAGAAGGAAAAAATATTGTAGGTGTTGACATATATACAGGGAGGAATAGCAGAAGTATGGAAGGAGAATGTGTTGGAAAAAAGGAGACAGGGAGTATTGGCGGTGGAGACAGTGGAAGAACTATTCACAAAAATGAGGGAGGAGTTCAGGGAGTTTGATGAATTGAGAAAGATAGACAAATTGAGGTTGCTGGAACAGGGGGGACAGACGTGCAATGAGTACATCTAAATTTTCAAAAAGGTATCAAGAGGAAGCGGCTATGAGAGAAGACCCCTTGTAGAAGAATTCAAAAGGGAGCTGAATAGAAACATCAGGAGAAGGCTGGTAGAGGTGGAATTGCCTCCAGTAACAATTGATGAATGGTAGAAAAGGTCAGTGAGACTAAATAGGAACCTGAGACAGAGTAGGGCAGAGGAAAGGGTATTGGGGGAAAAAGGAGCGGCGCAGGTGGCCAGGCCACCAGAAGCACAGCCATCCAGAGGGTTTAGACCTTTTTGGAACAATGGATACCAAGGGGGTTTCCGTGAAGTGCCAAGAGGAGGACTTGGTGGAGATTTGAGAAGAAGGGAAGGAGGACAAGGGGCCCGGGACCCCAATGCAATGGATGTAGATAGGGAAGGAAGCTAGAGAGATGAGAGAAAGTGTTATAACTGTGGGAAGTTTGGGCATATTGCCCAACACTGTAGAAATCCAAGGGAGGTGAGAGGAGGAACGCTGGAGGTGTCAAAAGATCAGGAAGACCAGTAAGCCCTCAACCGGCCTCCTAAAATAAATACAGTGTATTATACAGACAGAATAACATAGACTCTGATCGATGCACTGAGAGGAAAGCGAGATGGATACTCAAACCATTAAGAAAAGTCTGGCTCAATGTCAGGCTAGAAAAAATAGATACCCATGAAGGGGTGTCAGTAAAAGTGTTGCTAGACAGTGGGACAATGGGCCTATTCATGAGCAAAAGGCTAGCAGAAAGACAAGGCTTTAAGCTAGAAAAATTGGATAAGCCCATAAAAGTAAGGAATGTAGATAAAAGCGACAATAAGGGAGGATCGATAACCCATGAAGTAGAAGTAAACCTATACTACAGGGGACACATAGAGTGAGTAAGGATAGATGTGTACGAGCTGGAGAAAACAGAAGTAATCCTGGGGATGCCGTGGCTCATGGCACACAATCCAGAGATAAACTGGGAAACAGGAGAAGTAAGAATGACTAGGTATCCACCCCTGTATGGTCAAACACCTAAAAAGAAAGAAATAAAGAGGAAGCAGGTAACAGAGGAGGACAAGAAAGATCTGAGGTGGACCATGGAAGAAAGAGAAAGGAAGGAAGAAATTGAGGAGGATTACAGAAAGGTGGAGGAGCCTACTGCTATGTGAATAAGAGGATGATCAAGAACAGCTATCCCTTGTCCCTAATATCAGAACTAATAGACAGTATGGGGACAAAGAAGATATTCACCAAGATGAACTTAAGATGGGGCTATAACAACATCCAGATTAAGAAGGGAGATAAGTAGAAGACAGTGTTCACCATGCACCTGGGATTGTTCGAGCCAACAGTAATGTACTTCAGGCTCATGAACTCACCTACCACCTTCCAAGCTATGATGAACAACCTCTTTAGAGACCTGATTAATAAAGGGGATGTAGCGACCTTCATCAACGTGTTAATAGCAACGGAGACAGAAGAGGGACACAACAAAATAGTAGAGGAGATACTAAGATGGCTAGAGGAGAATGACCTCTATGTAAAGCCAGAAAAATATGTATGGAAGGCCAGAGAAATAGGATTTCTAGGGGTGATAATGGGACCAGAAGGGTTCCAAATGGGAAAGGAAAAGGTGGAGGGGGTCATGAACTGGCCAACACCACAGTGTGTTAAAGATATACAGAAGTTCTTGGGACTGGCAAATTACTACCAGCAATTTGTAAAAGACTTTGCTAGAATCACCAAACCACTTCACCAGTTGGTCAGAAAGGACGAAAAGTGGAAGTGGGGAAAAGAGCAGAAGGAAGTATTCGCCAAACTAAAAGAAATCTTCATGACAGAACCAGTATTGGTAACACCAGACCTGGATAAGGAAATGAGGGTTGAGGCAGATGCATTGGACTACGCAACAGGAGGAGTGTTGTCAGTAAAAGGGGAAGACAGAAGATAGAGGCCAGTGGCCTTCATCTCTAAATCACTGAATGACACAGAAAGAAACTACGAAATTCACAATAAGAAGATGCTGGCAGTAATCAGGTGCTTGGAAGTGTGGAGGCATTTCTTGGAAGGAGCAAGGACCAAGTTCAAAATCTGGACAGATCACAAGAACTTGGAGTATTTCATGTCAAACCAAAAGTTGAATAGATGACAAGCGAGATAGGCATTATTCCTATCAAGATTCAACTTTACACTGAAACATGTTCCAAGAACAAAAATGGGAAAGGCAGACAGACTGAGCAGGAGGCTGGATTGGAGGAAGGGAGTAGAAAAGGACAACAAGGATAGAACATTAGTAAAAGCAGAATGGCTGAGAAGGGCAGAAATAGAGGAAGTACTAATTGAAGGTGTTGACTTGTTAAAGAAAGTAAGGGAGTCAAAAGTAAAGAACAACAAAGTCATTAAAGCAGTAGAGGAGATGAAACAAGCAGGAGTAAAGATGTTAAGGGATGAGGAATGGAAAGAAGAGGAGGGACTCATGTTAAAAGAAGGGAAAGTGTAAAGAGATGAGGAACTAAGAGTGGAGATAATTCGGCTACACCATAATACACCAATAGGAGGATATAAAGGACAGTGGAAGATGGTGGAACTGGTTACATGAAACTTCTGGTGGTCAGAAGTGACTAAGGAGGTGAAGAGATATGTAAAGGGATGCAATGCCTGTCAAAGGAACAAGAACAGGACAACTGCGCTAGCAGGAAAACTCATGCCAAACAAAGCACTAGAAAAACCATAGATATATATCACAGCAGACTTCATTACCAAGCTGCTGCTAGCCTAGGGATATGACATAATTCTGGTAGTGTGCGATAGATTGACAAAAATAGCGCATTTTGTTCCAACAACAGAGAAAACATCAGTGGAGGGATTAGCAAGACTGTTCAGGGATCATGTGTGGAAACTACATGAATTGTCTGAAAGCATTATCTCAGATAGAGGAGCGCAATTTGCAGTGAACTTAATAAAGGAGCTAAATCAGATACTAGGGATTGAAACAAAGCTGTCAACAGCCTTCCACCCACAAACAGATGGATAGACAGAACAAACAAACCAGGAACTAGAACAGTACCTGAGAATGTTCATCAACCATAGACAAGAATAACGGCTAGAATAGCTGGGGACAGCAGAATTCACCTACAATAACAAGGTGAACACCTCAACAAAAGTATTGCCCTTCAAAGCAAATAGCAGTAGAGACCCAAGAATGGGATTCGAGATGAGAAGAAGAGGAAAATCAGAAGGAGCAAAAGAATTCATGGAAAGAATGAAAAAAACGCAAGAAGAAGCACAGGCAGTATTAAAAAGGGCATAGGAGGAAATGAAAAAACAGGCAAATAGGAAAAGGGGAGAAGTAGAGGAATACCGAGTAAGGAACTTAGTGCTGCTAAGTACAAAAGACCTAAAATGGCAGATAAAAGAAAGAAAAACAGAAAAGTTGATAGAATAATTTGTAGGACCCTATAAGGTAAAAAGGGTTGTATCAACTAACACAGTGGAACTAGAGTTACCAAGAACAGTCAAGATCCACCCCATAGTAAATGTAAGCAGAATCAGGAGGTATAAGGAACAAGTGAGGGGACAGAAGAAGCAACCGGCTCTTCTGGTGATAATAGAAGGAGAAGAAGAATATAAGGTAGAAAAGATAATAAATAAAAGAAGGAGATACAGCAAATGGGAATATCTGGTAAGATGGAAGGGATACACAGCCAAAGAAGTGTCATGGGAAAAGGAGACAAACCTGAAGAATGCAAAGGAAGCAGTAGAAGAATATGAAAAAGAATACAGAAAAGAGAAAAGAAGGATAGAAGAAGAAAACAAAGAAATGCTGGGAAGATTTACAGCAAAGACATTATATGGATGGGACGACAGGGAATTTGACCGGGAATACCTGAAAAAGCTGGAAAGGAACTGGAGAAGATGGAAGAGAATAAAGTTCTTTTAGAGGAAGAACCTTAAAAAAGAGAGTAATGTCATAAATCACCTGCTCAAACCAAAGATAGTACAACTAGAGGGATAGGAAGAATGAGAGTTATTCTTGGATGGACTAGACAAGGGATTCTAAATATAGAAAGGGAAGAGATAAAATAAAATAAAATAAGATCACATGACAGGTCACATGATGGAACCTTTTGGAAAGTTCAGTAGTTATTTAAGCATATATATAGATAAATAACATTTGTGTATAAATAGGTAGCACAATCTACCAAGAGACTCCATCAAGTTCTCTTTGTTTATTTTTAACATTAAGTGTGATAAGATGGTCACCACAACTGACTTGTCATTACAATCTGCTAGACATTCAAATTAGTTGTCATATTCCAGAATTCTATAGTTATTTTTTTTTCTTTTATTTAATGAATTAATTATTATTATTATTCTCCTTTCTATAGTAGATCTCCTAGTTTGTTAATTACATTGTAATTTGTACTCTATATACATCTCTTTTCTTAGATTTTGTATATATACTATATAATTACAGTGTAGTTCTCTAGTTTGTAAATTAACATTACTTATGTCTATTCTTCTTTTCTATATACCTCCTTTTCAACTTGCACTTTGATGACTCTATCACTCCAAAGTTACTAACCAATAGAATAACAGAAGATTAGGGTGCAATCTATAAGTTAAAGCTAAGACTGTTCTCTCTGTCATCATCAACTACATTCTTTGGACATTAGTTGACAACACTCCAGATTTTACATCTCTTTTTTTCTCTTTGGTAGTGTACTTATAAGTGAGTTTTGGATATCATTTGGATCTCAAAGTAATTATTTTATTATTTGTTTCTCTTTTTATTTTATTAACATCACTCTATTACCTCCAACACTACTTCATGACACTTTTACTATATATGTGGGGTTGTACAAACCAGTAGTGATGTTCTTTGGAATGATAAATTCATCTGCTACTTTCTAAAATATGATAAATAAAATCTTGAGGGATATAATTAATGAAGAAGAGGTAGTGGCATTTGTAAATAATGTATTAGTAGAAACAATATCATGGAGTTGTGTCAAAGATAGTGAGTTGATCTATACTATTTAAATGATAATAAAAAAATAAATGCTTTAAGATCTAAGATGAATAATATCTAGAACTCAATTACAAATATGCTACTAAAGAAAAAGAAAAGAAATATAAAATTTGGAGTATTGTCAAGTGTCATATTCAGGAATTTTGTAGTTAATTTCTTTTTATTTTTTAATTGCTATTAATTATTATTATTATTATTATTATTCTCCCTTTCATAGTAGATCTTCTAATAATCAAAACCTCCTGTAATTACATTATAGTCTATTTTTCATATACATCTTCTTTTTTAGATTTTGTATATATATTGCATAATTATAGTATCATTCTCCAGTTTGTAAATTAACATTACTTGTATCTACTCTTTCTCTTCTATATACTTTTTTTCCAACTCATACTCTAATAACTCCATCACTCCAAAGTTAGCAACCAAAACAGTAACAGAAAATCAAAGTATAATACACAAGTTGAAACCAAGGTTGTTTTTTCCATTGTTATCGAAAATAACCTCTAGACATTACTTAACAACACTCTGGATTTTATATTTCTTTTCATCTTTTTAATAGTATACTTGTAAGTGTATTTTAGATATTATTTAGATATTAGAGAAATCATTTATTATTTTATTTCTTTTTCTCTATTAACTGAAGTGAAAAACAGAGTTACAAGTTGGTTTAGCTTGGAATACTCTATTTCATTGTAAACCAATGAATACAAAATGTTAAACTATCAACTTTATATACTAAGAAAAGAAAATACTCTAGAAGGTTCTTGAACCTTCAACTCAATCAATGATATCAACTCAATATCCCAACATTAACATCACTTTACTACCTCTAATACTGATTTGTAATGGAGGGATCAAGAGGAAGTGCTACCATGATATTGGAGTGAAGTTGATTTTGATCCAGTATAATAGTTACACAAAGTATCAGACTGGAAATGATTGTTACTTGGAGTGAAGCTGCAATTTATTCATGAATAAAGACTAGACAGAAATTATGAGAATTCACTGAAGTGTAATTATTATCCTCCTCTTTTGGATAGACACTCTATCATCTAGTGAGAACATCCAGTTTGGTTTCAAGATAACTAGGATAAAAATGAATAACAAGGTTAAATTGAGAGAGGAACTCTGACCATCTAGCTTATCAATGCTGATGAGAGGTAAGGGAAATAAGAGATTGTATTTGTAGTTTGTAGTGAATGTTCACTGAGATAGCTTAGGTTCACACTCTAAGTCAGAGTTAACAAAAAGAACTTGTTAGAGTTCCTGCTAATTGTATTACATGTCAAGACCTATGGAACAATCCCGGATCCCTTTCAAAGAGTATAAGGTTAAGATGAGAAGAACTCAACAGAGTTCCCTCTATGAATTGACCAGCTATTTATAATACTATATGTGGCTGTGGCTAGTCTATTCTAAGAGAGATCACAGTATCTATTAACTACCATCTGTCAAGTTCTGAGTAATTCCCTATGTTAAACAGCTTCTGCTCACATGTTCTCCCACACATGGCGGCTGCCTAATCGGCATTTGATTGACCTCAGATCATCACTTGATCTTCCTATGCTTGTCCCTTTTATGATCATGATATTTCTGCATCGTGTTTATTGAGTCGTACCATCATTAATTAATTAATTTAATAAAGAAAAAGATAAGTGCCAGAGCAGATCATAACACTACACTACTTATACAATTTATCTATTTGTCTACATTAGGTTTCTCTTGCATTTCCCTATTGAGTCACCATTCCTGAGTTGGTAATAAGTTCCTGTACATCTGATAAAAGAAAATAAAATAAAAGAAAAAAAAAAGAAAATAAATATTGACTTAGAGGAAATGGATGATTCATAACATAGTTTGAATATAATAATAGATGTGCTTAACTATCCTTACAAAAGTGGACTATACTGAGTCAGAGAATCAAAATCTCTAAGTTGTTTTACAATTGTATGCAATTGAGTAGGTACTGAGGAGATAATCAAATGTAAAATGGAAGGTCTTATAAAATGGTAAACACTTGTAGTTCAGAGACTAGAATAAAGAGAAATGTTTTTAGTTTCTCTCACTGGTCAGATCTCAAAGGCATGCATTCCTCTCACACTGTAGCACTATTATCCAAGGTACTAGTCTAATAGGCTAGCTCACTATTGATACAGAAGTCCTACCTAGATCTCATTGTTCTTATGCAAGCTTGCTCTTAACTGACTATACAGTTGACAACTTACTCCAAAAACACATAGTGAGCAGTTTAGCTTTTAATCAAAGCAAATGCCCAAGTCCTCCTTTAGAGTGGGTATCCCTTGAGGGAAGTTTTATAGAGTTTTATAAAAAGAAAATAAGAGAAAAAGAACTCACTTAAGTTGAGTTTCAGCTCTAGAGTAATAAAGGGTAAAGATGGGAGTTTTTCTTCTTGCCACTCTATGCTACTAGAGTATTATATTAGTATTACAAAGCCCAGAATGCAACAAACAAGATAAGAAAGAAATCCTCCTAATTACTAGAAAAGACAGGTAAAATGAGTCAAGTTCACATCCGATCATACAATAGCTACCTTTTGTACTCCCTATCCATTTCCTACCAACTTTCTTTATCTTGTTGGCTGATCTTGAGCCTGTTCTAAGTGTTCTGGGGTGCTCAAGAGGTACTTTAGATGTTGGTCTGACTGCTCTCAAGTGCATCTTCATTGTCAATCTCATTTTTCTTTACTTCTAACTTTTCTAATTTCTTTTCTAGACTTTCTCCTAGTTTTTCCTTTATCTCCTGTCCATATCTCTTAGGTTCTTCTTCTTTTTATACTCTCCCAATAACTTTTGGCATATCTTTGTCTTGTTTTTCTATATTTGAAATGCTGATCAGGACTGATGTGCAGTTTCTAATAGTGTTTCTATTATAAACCAAGGATTAGCTACCAGGTAACATCATTATCAGAGAAAATTCTTCTAAGGTCCAGTTCACTCTTGAGAGCATTTTTAGAGAAGAGTCCACTTTATAGATATGATATAAAACCATCTGGAAAGCTTTATGAGATATTGGTAGTAATGATCATAGCCACTATTCTGCTACTCAAATAGTGTTCACAAGTATATGACTGGACTTCTAGTAGTTATGCTAGGAAGCCAATTCTCTTTCAAGAACTGTATATTGTGATTATTATATCCCAAATATTACTTATATTACCAAAATTAATTATCTGGCATAACAGCACTTTGAACTCTTTAATTCTTTCTAATATTCCCACCTCCTATTCATTCCCACAAACCCTTTAGCACACAATTGAGGGCTATTATAGTTTTACTTTTGTTTATTTTATCTGTCTTAGTCAAAACTCCTTTTGTTCCTTTTACTGCAATATAGTCAAAGGTTGTTTTTGAGACAGTATTTCTACTCATTGCTGTTGAGCTTACTGTCTTTGTCTAATTTGTTGGAAAAGTTAATATAAGGAGTAAATAACAAGAAAGACTTGGATATAACACTTGGCAACTTAGAAGCTAGACAAATAGAGGAAGAAGCTGATGATGATGATGATAAAGTAAGAGGCAACAATAAAGTCTGGGGGTAGACCAGAGCAGTATGTGAAGCAGACAATGGAGCAGGAGTGAACTTGCCTTGTCTACAATTATAATTGTCCACTGCATCTTTTTCAGCATTGTAAAAGCAGTCTTACTTATGATTGTGTTTCCAGTAATGTGTAGTAATCCTTAGTTGTGATAACCTCAGATTACACTCTAAGTCGGAGTTGACAAAGAGAACTCATTAAAGTCCTTGCTAATTGATCTAGCTACTTATATACGAATTGGTATTTGTTAGTATTTGTCTACTCAAATTATCCTGTGGACTTCTTTTGAGTCATAATGTCCCACGCACTTCACACTATTACATAATAAGTAAAAATGAAAAAGAAATAAAATAATTCATTGCTATGGATACTCTAGCTCGTTTGCTATTTTATTACACCACCTCCCTCTCAAGCTTCCTTGTCCTCAAGGATTTTACAACTTGCTATCCCAGTCCCCAATGTTCCCTATTTCATCCTCTTCTTGTTGTTTTATCTGTAAGAACAGATTATGGCTTACTTTTGCAAATGGATTTCTTTTCCATTGCTGCCAATTTTCTTCCAACTTCTTTCCATACTCCTGCTCGTATTTTCTTTCACCCCATCCATATAACAACTTTGCCATATACTTCTCTGGCAGTCCTCTGTTAAATATTTTTTTATTTTCTTCTATTTCTTGTCTTTTTGCTTTTTCTTTTTTTGCCCTTCCATATCTCTTTTCAAACTCCTCTACTAGCTCACTGGCATTCTTGAGGTTTTCCTGGCTCTTCCAGGTGTCTTCTTCTACAGTGCAGCCCTTTCATTGTACTAGGTGCTTGTCTCTCCCCCGTACTCGTCTTTTATTTATTATCTTTTCTACTTCCCACTCTTCCTGTTATGAACTGCTATTTTCCCCTAAGTAATATTTATTTTCTTTTTCTTTTCTTAGGTAATATGTCCAGATCAGTAAACAAGGACAAATAGTTAAACATGTATAAGTAGTGTACAACCAACTAGTGAGGACTCTAACAAGTTCTCTTTGTCTACTCTGACATAGAGTGCGATCTAGATTAGGGTTACACCACCTAAACTTAAGATCATTATACTAGAACTCGTTTGCCACTATCAAACACTGATTGCCTCAATCCTTGTCACACTTACTCTCATTGCTCTCTTGGTGTGTGATCAACTCCAATCACTTCCAACTTTCTCATAGCTAGGCCATAGGCTTAAGTGGACTGACTGGGAAGTTTAGACCCCAAAGGTGGATGGTTAGGACCAAACTCAGGTACTAGCCCAGACCAGACCTTATAATTGAGTGGGCTTTGTAGTATACTTATACTCCATTTATTGTATCAACTTTGTACTACTGGTCCATTGTGATCAGTCTACGCAGAAGAATAGTAGTTGCTTGTTATGAGGCTACTTAAAGTAGAGATCTTCTCCATAAAGTGATAGTCTACCCTAGTATTAGGGCAGTAGTCAGTATGGCAGTAGGCACCTGGCTGGGTAAAGATCTTGTGCCCCAGCAAATGTAGAAGTGAGACAGAAGAAGAATATGATGAGCTCCTCAACAATACATAAATCATTTTTTAAACACAACAACAATCCACCCTTCTAAGTACAATACACTATGTCCTTAGAAGTGTATAACCAACTCATGAGTGACATGCTCAACTAAAGGTGTGCCCTCGCCAAACTAAGGGCAGAATTAGAAGGCAGAGAAGGAAGGATATGTAGGAAGTGTGGGAGGTTCAGGCATCTGCAATGTGGAGTGAGGGAGGTGAGGAGACAAGAGGTGGTAAGGGAAGAGGTGAAATGCTTTGGATGCAGAGAAAAGGGACACAAGAAGTAGAAGTGTCCAAACATGAGGAAGAATAGAAAGGAGGAGGCGATACTACTGCAAGGAGTGTAGAAGAAAGTGAAAGAGCACAGTGGGGTGAGGGGACTGCCCCCAAGGGGAGCAGCAATGTGTATGGAGAGGTGGATGACACCCAGAAAGGTGGTAACATTTGTGGAGTGTAGGGGATGTGATTATAGGGGAATAAAGACAGAGAAAAACAGAGGGGAGGGTTTCTACAGAAGACACAACTGTGTAACATATGATGTGAAAGCTGTAAGGAGGCATGGAATTGGAGGAACAAAGAAGCAGAGAGTGGAAGAGCAGAGAGAGTAAAATGCAGCACATGCAGAGGAAAATATGTAGTAATAGGAAGAGAGGTAGAAAGAAACAAAAAAGGAGAAGTTTTCTGTCCACCCTGTAGAACAGGAAAGAAAATGCCATAGTGGAATTGGGGTGGAAAAATGGAATGGACAGTGCTTAGGGCCCAGAAGGAGAGGGCTGGAATTACTGATCCAAGAAGGATGGTAGAAACTGTCAATCAGAAGGCAGTGCAGAAGAAAGGGGAGGCAAGAGAAGTGAGGCAAACACTTAAGCCTCTAAGAGAAGTATGGATGAGTGTGGGGATAGAAAAGATAGACATGCATGAGAGGAGAACAGTAAAAGCATTGCTTGACAGTGAAGCAACAGGGTTGTTCATGAGCAAAAGTTTGGCTCAAAAGAAAGGATATAGGTTGATTAAGCTGGATTGACCTTTACAAGTGAGAAATGTAAATGGCACTGGTAATAGTGGAGGTGCAATAACTCATGAGGTAGAAGTGAATATGTTCTACAAAGGACATATAGAGAGAGTACAGATGGATGTTTGTGAATTGGGGAAGACAAATGTAATATTGGGCATACCATGGTTAGCAGCCCATAATCCAGAGATCGACTGGGAAAAGGGAGAAGTGAGAATGATGAGGTGTCCACCACTATGTGGAAAGGCAATAAAGATAAAGGGGAAGAAAGAAATGAGAGAAGACAAGAAGAAGATTGTTAGATGGGTAGTAGACGAGAAAGAAGATTGGGGAAGGGAAGAAGAGATGGAAGCAGATCATAGGAAAGTAGAGGAAATGGTACCCAAAAGGTTCCATAAATGGTTGAAAGTATTTAGGAAGATGGAGTCCAAAAGAATGCCAGTTAGGAAGGTATGGGATCATGCAATAGATCTCAATGACAACTTTAAAGCAAGTAAAGCAAGAGTATACCCTCTCTCTAGAAATGAAAAGGAGGAGGTACAAAAGTTCGTCAATAAGCACTTAAAGAAGGAGTACATCAGACCTTCAAAATCGCCTCAAACCTCACCAGTGTTCTTTGTGGGCAAGAAGAATGGAGGGAAGTGCATAGTTATGGATTATAGAAGGCTCAATAAGCAGACAATCAAGAACAACTACCCTCTGCCATTAATTACAGACTTAGTGGACTCTATGGGCAATAAAAGAGTGTTTACTAAGATGGACCTCTGATAGAGCTATAACAATGTGAGGATAAAAGAGGGAGATGAATGGAAAGCAGCTTTCACTACTCATGTGAGGTCATATGTGCCAGTAGTTATGTTCTTTGAGATAACAAATTCACCTGCCACATTCCAAGGCATAATGAATGAAATCCTGAGGGACATGATTAACGAGGGAAAGGTGGCAGCGTTTGTGGATGATATATTGATAGGAATGGAGATAAGGGAAGGTCATGATGAAATTGTAGAAGAGGTGCTGAGAAGGTTAGAGAAGAATGACTTATACATGAAACCAGAGAAATGTACCTGGAAAGTACAGAAGGTGAATTTTCTGAGAGTAGTGATGGGTCAGGGGAAGATCAAAATGGAGAAGGATAAAGTGGCAGAAGTGCTGAACTGGCTAGTGCCAAAGACAGTCAGAGATGTTAAAAAGTTCTTGGGACTTGTAAATTACTATAGATGATTTGTGAAAGATTTTGCAAAGTTGGCTAGACCCTTGAACAATCTGATGAGGAAGAAAAAGAAATGGAGGTGGGGAGATGAGTAGCAGAAGGCTTTCGAACAGTTGAAAATGGTCTTTATGAGCTGACCTCTATTAGTTATACCGGACTTAGATAAGGAGTTTAGAGTAGAGGCAGATGTCTCCAACTTTGCAACAGAAGAGGTGCTATCTATTAAATATGAGGACAACAAGTGAAGACCAGTCACATACATCTCTAAGTCATTAAATAAAACAAAGCAAAACTATGAAATACATGACAAAGAGATGTTAGCAGTAATATGCTGTTTGAAGACATAGAGACATTTCCTAGAAAGGTCTAGAAGTAAATTCAAAGTCTAGACAGACCATAAAAACCTCGAGTACTTTATGAGTAATCAGAAGCTTAATCATAGACAAGCAAGATAGGCTTTGTACTTATCAAGGTTCAATTTTGTATTGAAGCACATTTCAGGAAGTAAGATGGGGAAGGCAAATAGGTTGAGTAGAAGGCCAGATTGGGAGGTTGGTGTAAGGAACAGTCACCCGAATGATTCAGGTAGGTGGATCCCAACTCTAAGTCAGAGTAGACAAAGAGAACTCATTAGAGTTCCCACTGGATTTGAGTACACTACTTATATCTATTCTACTTGGTCTGTGCACTACTTTCCCATGGTAGTCATGTGACATGTCATGTGACTGATCATGTGACTTCTCATGTGACTTCCCTGATTATGTAAGTCTATTCCAAAAATAGAAAAGTAAAAATAGAAATGAAAGAGAAAAGAAAAGTTCTTGTGTCACGATTCATGACAGTTGGAGTAGAAAAGGATAATGAAGAACAGATGCTTGTAAAGAAAGAGTGGTTGGAAGCAAAGAGGATTAGAGTAACAGAAGTGATTATAGAAGGAGTAGACTTACTAGATAAAGTAAGAAAAAGTGAAGCAAAAGATGATGAAGTCGTGAAAGTAGTAGAAGAAATGAAACGAGCAGGAGTGAAAATACTGAGAGATGAAGAATGGTGGCAGGAAGACGGCCTAATGTTGAAAGAGAGAAAAGTATACATCCCTAGAGATAAAAGATTAAGAGCGAAGGTGATCAGGCTACATCATGATATGCCTGTAAAAGGACATAGAGGACAGTGAAAGACAGCAGAACTGGTGACAAGGAATTTCTGGTGGCCAGGTGTCACTAGGGAGGTGAAGCAATATGTAAAGGGATGCAATGTCTGCCAACGCAACAAGAATTGAATGCAACCACCGGCAGGAAAATTAATACCAAACTCGATTCCAGAAAAGACATGGACTCATATAAGTGCAGATTTCATTACAAAGTTGCCCTTAGCACAGGAATACAATTCAATCCTAGTAGTGGTAGATAGGTTTACAAAAATAGCACACTTCATACCTACTACAAAGAAAACTAGTACAGAAGGACTGGCATGATTATTTAGAAATAACATTTGGAAGTTACACGAACTACCAGATAGCATTATTTCTGATAGAGGACCACAATTTGTGGTAGGCATCATGAAGGAACTGAATCGCATGTTAAGGATTGAGACAAAATTGTCTATGGCGTTCCACCCACAAACAGACGGTCAAATGGAAAAAATGAATCATGAACTAGAGCAGTACTTACAAATGTTCATCGATCATCAACAAGAGCAATGGCCGGAATGGCTAGGAATGGCAGAATTTGCCTATAACAACAAAGTGTATGCAGGAACCAAGGTTTTGCTCTTTAAGGCAAATAGTGGACAAGATCCTAGAATGGGATTCAAGATGAGGAAGAAGGGGAAACACAAAGGAGCAGAGAGGTTTGCAGAGAGGATGAAGAATGTGTAGGAGAAAGCAAAGGCAGCACTATAGAAAGCACAGGAAGAGATAAAGCGGTACACAGACAGGGAGAGAGGAGAGATGGAGAAGTATAGAATAGGTGACTTAGTACTACTCAGCACTAAAGATCTGAAATACCAAATGGCTGGAAGGTGTATAGAGAAGTTTACCAAATGCTTTGTAGGACCTTACAAGGTAAAGGCAATCATTTCAAACAACGCAATAGAATTGGAATTGCCAAAAATGATCAAAATACATCCAGTGGTCAATGTTAGTAGGGTATGAAGATATAAGTTACAAGTAAAAGGACAAAGGAAAGAAATGCCACAACATCCCTTCTTTCCCTCTAACTACCACCATGGTTAAGTCGAATATTCCAAATAAATCCTT
>Ga0153957_100462_pt1 | contig 15693 bp, 17 predicted proteins | sample TSFL041MetaG_FD_104745 | JGI IMG/M metagenome (GOLD analysis project Ga0153957, IMG submission 104745) | Attine ant fungus gardens microbial communities from Florida, USA - TSFL041 MetaG | ecosystem: Host-associated > Fungi > Mycelium > Unclassified | place: USA: Florida, Wekiwa Springs... | reverse complement strand
TGCTCTCCCTATGTCGTTTCGTTGATGATCAAGTATCAACCTAGCTTTTTTTTTTTTTTTTTTTATAGACCTTTGGGCTACCCTCCCTGCCCACCCAGGTTTGGGTTTTGTTATTAATCACATATTCGTTCTGGTGCGTGAAAATATTTGAATTATAAAAAAAAAACAAAAATACTAAAATTAAAGGGCTGTTGCCCAAGAAAAAAAAAAAAAAAAAAAAAAAAAAGCTAGGTTGATACTTGATCATCAACGAAACGACATAGGGAGAGCACCACAAAAAGACCAAATAAATCATCCAAAAGTGTGTGTGTGTAGGTCGAAAGCGGAGTGTGCATCACACGTTTTACACCACAAAAAAAAAAGAAAAAAAAAAGAAAAAGATCATCATATTCCCAAACCAGATAACGAAATTTGCGAGCAATCAAGTCCAAGTGCATTCAAGAATAAATTGACGTTTCCCAATTTTGTGTTCCTGTCTTGTTCCGTCGTGAACCATCCCCGACTTACAGCCAACAAGTCGTCCAAGATTTTTTCACGGAGGAGTGTGACGAGTACTTGATGTTGTTCAAGGGTCCCATGAAGTGCGAATGCGGCGAGGAATTGCCAAACGTGTTGGTCGGCGTTATTGTACATGACGGATGGCCGTTGGCCGCTGCCCTGATTAACAGCAGCACTACCAGCAGCAGTAGCAGTAGCAGCGCGGGAGGAGGGGAAAAGTACTAGCATGTGGGGAGTGAGGAGATCAAATAGGTGATTGAACATGTTGCTCCTAAGAATCTCACTTGAGTTCGGATGCCAAAGAGGACAAAAAAAAACGACATACCACTGTTGAGCTTCTTTGCTTGACGGAACTTCAGCAATATCTTGAGTCCCACTAGCAATACTCTGTTTAATCACTTCCACACGACTCAAAAACAAAGTCAACAGCGCTAGACCAGGCTATCGAAAATACCCATCAACCTATGATCTACAAAATTGACACTCACACAACCCACTCACTTTGGTTCTCGCCACAGCAGCAATATCACTGCGATCCAACAAAAGCCCCAATAGACCCGTAATCATACACAAATTGGACTTGGCAACAATAGGAAGTATACTCTGCATGACACTCGCAAGGAACGCATTCGTCTGACGTTCAACTTCCACTCGTTCCAGAGTATCATCATCATTATCATCACCATCATCATCACCATCATTGGGAAAATCAAGCAGAGAAGCATCTTTCACAACGTCCAATTGGTCAAAACAGGCGACGAGAAGAGTTAACAACGTCAGCATGCGTCGGGAAGTGAGATGGCGAGTAAGACGGGGCAGAATTTTTTTGCCTTTGCTCGGACCCAGAATAGAAATAAAGGGATGTGGGTTGCTGGAAAATGAATGATTGGTCTTCTCACAACATCAACCAAGCATCGACAGTATTGACGGACCTAGTTTCTAGAGGAACAAGTACCCGCAACTCATCCCAGACTTTGTCCATGAGAGCATTGTACTCCTGTTGCCTGTCCAATTCTGAGTATGAGAAACACCATTTGAAATACGAGTCAGCAAGCCCACCAAGCATCGTGGCGCTCTTGTTCTTCTTCAGGAAGAGGTTGACTTCGTTTGACTTGTTCCACATTGAGAATGAGATTGTACAACTCTTCAACAATGATGAGAACTTCGCGTCTGGTTAATGGTTCCTTATGAACCAGATTCTCATTCTGGGAAGTAATCAATGAGGACACCACGGAGACAAACAAAATTCGTACGTCTGCGGCATCTCCCAAAGCAGCACGACCAAGCTTAGCAGCCTCCGCGGCACCACTTTCTTTGGATTGTGCTGACGCTTTGGAAACATGTGCATGGGCCGGCGACATGACCGGGGAAGAACCAGGTGTAGAGTCTACTTGTAGAAGTTGTCGAGGTGCAGCCTTATAGCTACGACCCGAGGTCCTGCCAAGAGCACCTTGCAGGCTATGAATAGCTAAATAACACCTTCAGTCCATAAAATGACTGTAAAACGGTCGCAGCTCACAATGCAAGCCTTTCTCTTCTTCTCTCTTTCTTGCGTTACTGACGATTCGCTCGACTTGTTGTTCCATACGTTGTATAGCATTGGGACGACGGTATCCCTTTTGAGAAGTCAAACCAAGCCCGACTCCCCCTCCAGAACCAAACTTGAGCACGCGTTCATCCGATTGAAGACCCATTCTTGAACGCAGAATTGCACCATACACTTGTGCATAGAAATCATCCGCATAAGGATCCTGGGTAACGAGTTGGGAAACCTGAATACGGGTAATGAAATCCTTGTCTGATTGTGTCATTAAATCATTATAGCGAGACTGGGATATGTCAGTGAACAAAGCAGAGGAGTGCCAGAATGGATCTAGAGCCCTACCATATGGGCGATCTTCGCTGCTTTTCTGCGCCTCTTCTCTTCCATCTTCTCTGCTTCGAGAATTTTCCTCATTGCCTCCGCCCGCAACGCATCCTGTTGCCCGATTTGCTTCGGATTAGCCACTTGCATTTCTCGCATGAATTCGGCATGCGCCATCTCAGAAAGGAGTCGCTGCTGAAGCTGAATATTTTGGAAGTCAAGATTCCGAGTAATACCTGCATCATTAAATTGGTTAACAGAGGGCGACTGCGAGCGTTTATTGTGCTGCTGGTGCTGGTGCAGGAGTTGAGGGGCTTGAATTCCATGTTCAGTCAGACGCTGTCTCGATTCATGACCACCTTGCTGCTGCAGAGAGAGACTGTTCAAGAGCTGACGTTGTAGGTCCTCCATTTGTGACTGCTGTTGCTGTTGCTGCAGAAGCTGACGCTGATGTTCAAAGAATCGTGGCGACTGCGAGACAGGAAGCATCCGAGGAGGGGGTGTTTGTTGCTGCTGCTGCTGCAAGAGGCGCTGTGATTGCAAACGGTGCCGCTCTTGCAACTGCTGGCGTTCAAGTTCGCGTTCTTGTTCAAGGAGTAGCATTCTTCGTTGTTCCTCCTCAAGCAAGAGCCTACGTTGTTGCTCCTGTAAAATTCGACGATGCTCCTGTTCCAGCATATGCTGATCATGCTCTGTCACCCTGAAGTCCTCATACGGTCGAGGAGCCTCTGCTTGTCGCGACTGGGAAAGCTCTAACATGTATCGTTCTTCCTGCTGGCGCAGATGTGTTTCATGCATGTGCTGCTGCTCCTGATGCAGTCGCTGTCTAGATGTGGTCCCGTGAAGACGGTTTTGTTGAGCAACGAAGCCCATCTCCCCCTCTATTTCTCGCGAAATCGGTACCTTTCCCGTTTCTTGGACGTACCCATGAGACGGCAGCTGAATGGAGGAATGGTTTGCAGATCCGAAAGGGCCAGCGGAAGGAGTCCGGGAAGAAGGCAGGCCAGATAAAACTGAGCGTCCTATTCCATTAGGTTTCGGGAGAACAGAAAAAGGAGACCTATTATCCCAAATGGCTTCCAAGGACTGAACAGCTGTGTTTGACATGAACATAAAGTCAACGACAAACTAATTAACTTCTTACAACGCTGTTGCGGTTGTTGGACTGCATATTGGTCATGGGTAACCTGCTCCTGTAAGATAGATTGATGACTTCTAGCAGATGCCTCTTGGACCTTGCGATCATCATCCGGCAGGGCAGGATTCGAAAAGTCAAAGTCTTCCTCTGATCGTATGAATGAGCATTGCAAGCACGTTAAAATCAAGGATTCAGACGAGTTAGGTTTACGAAGCTTTACCAATTGTACTAACACCACCGAATGTCTCGTCGTTGAGCTCATCCCCGCCCTCCTGGAGCGCATCACCCAATCCGTCATATGATTCTTCGCCCCAGATATACTCTGCAATCTGTTCGTGTTTTGCGTCTATATCAATCTGCGGCGAATGGGGAAAAGACATATGTGCATGAAGCTGGAACACACAAAAGGGAGGGCTGATAATTGGCCGTGTCCACAGTCAGCTTTGCAGCGCCAAACAACACAAAATAGATCATTGCTTTGAATTTCCTTCCGCTCAAAACGTTCGAATAGCCTGAAGTCTTTTTGTCTATCTCTACTTCATACAAGGAGCACGACCTGGGTGTATTGAAGACCTCCTTCTACGATTGTGGTACACTTTATCAAGTGAGCGAATCATGCAGAATCAATTCTGATTTCTGTTCCACTTCAATGATGGTACCAGGAGGTATAGGAAGAAGATTCCACAGCAAGAGTCTGTGCCTCTAGACTATGACTAGGCATCTGATCCACTCGCTCTTGATGTTGAGAAAAGACAAGTTGACGGTGGACAAGCTGGATATTACATCCGTGGTATATTTATAATGTTGAATTTAGACATTGATCTGGCGTGCCTCATCAAGTCAGGATCAAATTAAGTCTGAAGAAGGGTAAGATCACACAACTTTACCTTGGCCATGAAAACTTTGCACGTCCAACTTCACTAGATACTAAGGGTAAAATACCAAGACTCTACATGTCGGGCATATCCACCTCTGTATAGTCAATGAGAGGATTTGATCAGGCATCTGACAGATCAAAACTAGGACTACACAAAGGTGTAGTGGTGGAAGAATAATAAGTTATCAGAGACGAAGCCGATTTAACAGACCAGTCACTACGCTAGATTTGAATTGGTTACTGTTTTATTCACTAAGAGTTGTTTCAGTCCGGAGAGGCAAATGTGGCGTCGCATGTGGATGAGGAGAGGGTGAGGGCGAAGAGTCTGTATTCATTACACCTGGCTACCCATTGTATGGTGCCATAGATAACGACGGAGAGAAATTCTGAGATGAACAGGATTTATTGACGGCGATAGGTGGATGAGACAATTTGGTTTTCATTTCAGTTTGTTGAGGAGATCGTGCACGTGCTAGAAGGGTATTCAGAGAGAAAACCGTGAATGAAGTGGACACTGACCTATCTTTCCTACCATTCTTCTCCTGCTGGGCTTTTGGCTGTAATTCTGGCATAGATATCTTACTCATATGGACTGTGAGACTACTGGGAGGTTCATATCTTATTTCTGACTTGTTCTTGTCTTTGTCATCATCATCCAGTCTTATTCTACGAGGTCTTTTCTTCTTAGGCTGGGTATCATAGAGCACATACTGATGTAGCTCCTCGTCCTCGCATAGACCTGGGCATCAACCATTTGGGAAACAAGACATGGGATTCCTTCATGTACGTACCTGTTTTGTGGCGTATTCGCTTTGTCTCTTCTACTACTTGAAGAACTTTGGATACATGTTTTGCCTCCGCTGACTTTACAGTAATGAAAAGCATCGCATCGTCCTGCCCCAACGATGAAATGACTCTGGGAGAGTGATTATGACAACACATACATTAAGTAGGATAGAGCAATATTGGGCATAATCATTCACAGACCCTTCGTCTTCAACTGTGACTTCATTGTATTCATTTCGAATTGCTTGCAATTCTGCAACCCTATCTACACCAGTCTTAACGGGTGGCTTGGGTGGAAGCCTGAGCGCGCTTTCCGAGGTTTGGGGGTCCGCATTAGAAATAATCTCGGATACTGGTGGTGTGGCTACGGGGATGCGATGGGCTTCATTAGAGTCCGAGAAGGTCATGAGGGTGGTTAAAATAAGAATTTCCAGTCCTTTCCGGTCATTAATGTCGAATCTTTAGATTCGTCTAACAATTCAAACGGAAATATGTACGCTGGGGTGAGCTCACCGATGTAGATTATAGTCCAATATCTGGACAGTCAAAGTTCTCAGTCTGCCGTTGGGTTCCTTTGTCACTGCAACAAGAACAGGAGGGTCAGGTTTTCGAAGTATGAAACATTCTTCGCGCTTCCACTCGAACTCATGCCTGGTGATTCCAATTAATCACATACACATACCCTAGTCCGAAAGGACTCAACACTGACTCTTCCCACTTAAAGTTCCACTTAAATGAGATGGTGCCCGTATACTTCAGCTCCACGATCTGCGTAGGGTTCTTCAGCTCTAGGATCTTGGTTTTGCTTGTTGCCGATGGAGCAGTAGCTGTGACTAGGAGCGACTCAGACAGAGGGTCTTTATGTTTAGATTGGGTCAGGACAATGGACTACTGTGAGTAGTGCGAGTTACCATAAACCTCGATCTTATATTCTGGGGAAGTGATCTTCTGTTTCCGATAGTGCAAATTTCCCGACGAATCTACGAGATCAATTACATTGTTATAGTGTTTGTGAGGAACAAATTGAAGGGTGAAAAGGTTTTTGTCGAGACTCATGAAGGAAGGTGAAGGGAGAGGTAACAGCTGGGGATCAGAAAACCTGCACACATGTCACTGATGCCAACTCCACCTTGTGATAGGGTTCATAAAAGTGTCCACTTGCCATTTTTCTAATGACTATAGAGCCAAGCATTTGGTGTGGTAAACACGGACTGCGCTGAGTTTGCGAAAGCTGATTTTGCTTGATCGAATATGATTCGTTTTAATAGGCACCTGGATTCTAAACCACTCAAGATATGAAGCACAAAATTAAAGCATGGCAATTGATCAGGCAGCTGCGCAATGCCAGCCTTCACTGAGCTCGATCAAGTTTCTCGCTCTGCTCCCAATACATGACATCCATGGTTACTCGCTCATTTCTTGCAATGGTAAGGGGAAGTATATTGTCTAAATGGATTTTGAGAATAAATATAAATCATTATATCACACAAACTATATTTCCATGAGCATCAGATGATGAGAACGATCAAGTAAGACATGTAGATAGGATTCTGGAGTTACTTCATTTCTGAGAAAGAGCCCTGTTCTCATTCAAATTCTTGAATAGGACCATCAAAAGACCATCAAAAACGGGTTCGTAACGAGAACGATCTTAGGTAGACAAAGCATATAAGTTATCGGTATCTTGGACGTGAATCAGACCGAGAACAACTGAGTGCCAAGCAATTACTTCAGAGCCCTCGCACGGGTACGGTACCCGAGAGTTTGATGTACCCATACGTCCCTCGAACTTTACTTGACACTACCCAATAGAGCTTCAGTATTCTGTACCGGCAATTTGAAAAATACGCACTATCATTGTCCGCTTTCTTTCTTAGTTGCTTCTCTTACTTTCAGGAGGAAGTATTATAGCAAGAAATAGATACTCATTCATCAGTGAAACATCTTGATATTAAAGGACTAACCCGCGAGCAATTTGTGTAATACAGCAGCGTGCTAGCTCACAGAACGGAACGAGCAGGATATAGCCCATAATAAACACAGATTCCCGCATGGTGGGTTCAAACCTCTGACTAGCACTGGAGAAAAAGAAACGGAGTCAAGGTTGATGCCAATAGCTTGGAGGAACTTTGTGTTTCACAAAGTGATTTTTCTGAACCAGTCTTCTCGTGATGGTAACGAGCGTCGAGTTTTGTATACCACGACATGTTCTTTTATTTGTTCCAATTATGTCAGCTTTATAATTTAAGTACTTGTGCTTTGGACTGCTCGGAATCGAACTTCAGTCCTGCCGAGGGTTCTGTTACTGGTGTTTCTCACTTGTGTGTTGTGTTGCAACTATGACCTTCTCGCATCACACTCAAAAAACTCATGCCACACCCTCAGATGCCCTCAGATATTGAAAACGCAACTGCAGTGGACAAAAATAAATCAGAAGGATTACCATTGCCTGAGGCAGGGCTTAAACCATTAAATTATCGTGAACAGTTCTCAGTAAGGCCGGAACTTTTTCTCTATTTCAAATATTTGACTCCTTGCTTCCTCTACGACAGGGCAAGCAAGCTCCTTCTCATTTCATTGAGTTCGTCTTGATTTGAGAATCTTCCATGAGATGTTTGTAACGTTGTACCAGTCCTTGCGCTGAGGCGTCCAAGGCATCGATAGATTGTTTGAATCGGAATAATCACGAAAAAGATGCTTGTCGAGATTACTTCCAGGCGTATAGAGATTGCAAGAAGGCTTGGGTGAGTATACGGGACGTTCCCTTTAATGCAAACCTGTCAATGATGCCCTGTACAGCTCCAACAGAGGAAAGATGACCGTAGTGCTGGTCGTCCGACCAAATGATGTTTGGTGATTGTTCGCTTGCACATCCGCGCCCTCACGCTTTGCAAAAGTCACAATTGTCCTTATCACAGGGACTGCGATCTTCATGTCCTACTCAGGATAGGCAGAGATATCACGGTTACGTATAGGTGTAAACGATAGCCAATGAAACTCGCAGATACATTCATCTATCATGAGTCTTGAACCAGGCCCAAAGTGCAAGACACAAGCTCCAGCCCCAAATCCTCTACTTAAACGTAGGACCGCTTCTACAAGAACTTTGTCGTATTCAAAATTATCTTGTCCTTCCTCAACTGATGGCTGTTGACATCCCATGTATCTGTTCGCGATTATCAAAGTCTTCCTTTCCAGAACAGCCCTACTTTGAATCCGTGCGCCTGACTCTTTCTGCATTCGTCAGTCACTTATCCCTCCATATAAGAATAATGCCATCAGGTGTGTGAAAATATTTCCTTTCAATTTACGACATTTTTGTTGTCCAGTCAGCAGATAATTTTTTCCTCCTCGTGTAAACTGTAGACCTTAGTTCTGTACTTTCAGGAACTGACACAACGGATATTTACGTTCGAATGGGGATGTATTTTAGTTTTGTGCTTTCAAGAACTGAGTCTTCTCTCACAAGCTCAGCAAGTCATCATTTGAATGACTAACCATTTTGCTGGTACGAAAAACAGGATGGTTAATGAAAAGGTCCGACTTTGTTTTTACAATTCATCAATCTATTTACTAGGTCCCCAATTGTAATTGGATTGTTGGGGCAAATTGGAGTGCATAGAGGGTCAGCCCTATAGATCAAGTTTTCAATCATTGAGAAAAGTTCTGAGGAATAATTAATCAATGAGTTTTGAACACAGATTCACTGACTCCAGAGCTTGCTAGCAACCTTGGTAAATGTCTATAGTGCATGAAGCCTGTGGTGTGTGAGCACATGCTTGTGTTTGTTAACAACCAAGTATGAGGACATATAGAAAAGTCAAGGCTATAGTACGTACTTGTAGAAGTCTAGGTGTTTTCTGCAGTGACTACAGTGTGGATACTTTCATACCCACAACTTTGATCTATGAATTGACAAACACAACGGCAATGCAACGTAGTTAGCTCCCTTTCATTTTGCCTTTCAGTGAGTCTAACGCTAACAAATAGACAACTGTTAACATGTATATATGTAATTCAACAGATACGCATAAAGCATGATTTTAAACACAAGGAAGGCGCTACGACGACGGCAATGGAGGAGGAGCATCTGGTTGAGGAGCAAAGATGATGCTTAATGGAGGTGTTGTCTGACTGTCATCCGATAGAATGGTTGCAATAATGGAACGGCCAGCAAACGACCTTCCTGCTAACGAATTGAGTGCTGCCGAGGCCGATGTTGTATCCTGGTACTTGACGTATACCCGACCAACACCCGCAGCCTCATCCATCCGGTGAGCGTCCTGAGTCGACATGGTTCCGGACTTGTCCTTTTTGATAGGCCGAGGGATCCGGAGATCCTCAAGTGCGCCATATTTCGAGCATTCATCCTTCACATCCTCATACAGGTCGCCGTACTCCTCATCATCGACTAGGTCCTCCGGTGTTATCATGTTCAGCATCAATAGGATGCGGGCATCAGTGGATGACGTATCCTTCCCGGCCGGCATGATTGGTCGAGGGATTTCAGGGAATTGATCATAGGGTAGGTCGGGTATCATACCAGGTGTTCCTGGCTTCGCCCCGACGGAAGCACGTTGCACAACGAGGTATCGATCACCGAGTTCCATACCATTAAGACTCTGGATAGCTACATCGGTGACTGTCGGATCAGTGTATTCAAAGAAGGCAAAACCCTATAAATCTTGCATAAAAACGATGAGCCAGGGTATGTGATGGCTTCGACACACCTTTGAAGTTCCAGCCCCATTTTCACGAACCAAATTAAAGGCCTTAAGCTCGCCAAAACTCTTAAGTAATTCCATAACTTGTTCTTCGTTGAGGTAGGTGGGAAGACCACCAACGAAAATCTTATTGATAGAGTCAGGGACGTTCGTCGAAACAACACCTGGTACATGGACTCCAGGAGATGGAACTGTGTCACCACCATAGTCCTTCGGTCTACGTATTTTCAACGGTCCATTGATAAAAATGATGCCGTCAAAGGCCATAGCAGCGGTAGCATCTTCCGCGCTACGGAACTGTAGACCACTGTCAGCGGATCGGGCCCACAACGAAACATCATTTAACTCACTTCGACAAATGCATAATTCTTTTCGTAATTGCACTGGACAGCAAGTACCGGGTTTCCAGAAACACCAGTGCCGATATTCATCTCGGCCATCTTAGCATTGAAGAAATCTGCAAGGTTCTGCTCATTCACTTCTTGAGTAATGCTCCCAATATACAGACGCCGAGACTGGCGAGACAAATTAGGATTGCCACCTATCCCCATACCAAAACTTTGAACAGGCATTGGAGGAGGTAACCCAGGAATGCTGAGAATTGGTGGTATCTGCGTGCGGTTGGCACCAGGAAGGTTGAAAAGCCCTTGATAGGATACAATCAATAGTAGTACACGAGATCTAAGGGAGGCACACCTGTTTGTTTGGCTTGCATGGCAGTGTATTGCTCGTAGCCCGGAGCGTGAACATCCCACCCTGAAGCTTTCCGCTTCCGCTGGGCGAGGGGAGGGCAGCCTTCGGGCGTCGGCGAGCGTCGCTCCTGACTCTCACGCACACGACCTCTAACGCCCCGCTTGTCTCCTCGGTCCTCTCGACCGCGACCATCTCTATCCTCCCTACGTGGACGGCGGTCGTCATCATAACGAACTCCATGTCTTCCCCCGCCCCCGCCATGATCATCATCCCTATTGCCACGCCCGTACCGATCACCGCGGTCACGCCGCTCATCATCTCTCCTATTATAGCGTTCACGGTCTCTTTCCCTATGACCATAGCCATCTCGTTCCCTGCCATCATGCCTGGACGAGCGATTGCGTTCTTCGCGGTACCCGCGTTCAGCTATGCAAACAGAAGGAAATGAATAAAGACGCGTGAGTAAGCAATGGGCACTGTAAATTTTAGTCTCTGTACAAGGAGCTATGAAGTGTCGTGCGAGGCCAACGCAGAGTCAGGAGATTTTCTAGGTCCAAAGCATAGTTGTGCTGCTAGCTAGAAATGACATGGGAAGACGGGAGGAAAAGCTGTATGGGAAGGAAGAACAGGCCCTCTCTGTGATCCACATAGGACCATGAGCGACCAGAGACAAAGAGCCGAGAGGTGGAAGGGAATAAGTGCTTACCATGGTCATCTCCACCCATTTTCTGGATTTCCTGGCTGTGGTTGGAAGAAAGCTCAATTTCGAACTCCGCATCTTAATCCCTTTTCATCAGCGGCAATGGCCACGGAACTACCTTACGCTGCTGACGCAGAGGTTTCTCTATCATACGACGAACTTGATGTCTATATTTTTCTTTGCTTTCCTGCTGCCATTGATTTTGTCTACAGGTGCTTAGACGCCAGTACCAAAAGGAATTCTCTGAATCGCACGTCACCATCCAGACCAAATTCAACTATGCATGGGGTCTTGTGAAAAGTCCATTTCGTGACCACCAGATTGAAGGCGTTCGGTTGCTCCAAGGTGATTTTTTCTGCGTCTCTAAATCTTTTCAAGTTGACCACACCGCCTTCCTCAAGAGATATTCAGGGCAGAACCTACTCGACGACGAGAATGTCTTTTCTACCTTGCACTTGGCTATTATAAGATGGCAAATTATGAGGAGGCCAAACGATTTAACGGTTGGTCATATCTTTTGACTTTTAGCTGTTTCCTTAACTAGTTGCTGTACTGCAGCTCTTCTGCTTGAAAAAGAACCAGCCAACTTACAGGCGCAGTCTTTATCACAATTGATTGAGAAGGCTGTGACGAGAGGTGTGTTTGCTTTGCATTCGTCATTGCACAGGCATTGATCACATCGGGCAGAGGGTTATATTGGCATGGCACTCACTGGTGGTGCAGCAGCGGTTGGTGGGCTTATATTGGCAGGTCTCCTGCGACGAGCAGTTCGCAAGTAGTTTGGCAGTTTTGATCCTTTTTTCTTGTCCTTTGTTGACCTCACTCATTGGCAATTGAATCTAATGCCGGATTCACTTTAAGGGACACTATGTATCCGTATTAATATGCATAAAAACATTGTAAATGATTTCTACATTGTTATGGACGTCATACATGCTCAAAGCAGCCTACACAGACAATCAACATCATGAATACAAAGTGAAGGAAATAATTTTTTTCAAACAGGATTTTGAGGAAATCATGTAGGGAGAAATATAGCTACGACAATGTTTAGTAATAACATTAGTTTTTTGATAGATGTTCACAAACCCGCTTGTGCATTCATCTCTTCCTGGGACATCTGAGAAGACAGGCGTTGAACGTACAACAAGAAAGAGGTTCCACGTGCTCGTACCTTGAAAGCGAAAATCCCTAGTAGAGAGAATCCCGCCAGCGCCCCGAACTGGATCATCATCCAGAACAGGGCCCAAACTGATCTCAAGTTGTGAGGTGTATTTTCGATACGTTCTGAAATGACATACCATGCGTCGGTATTATGGGATACAGTATACTGAATTGTGCAGCATCAGAGTCATTTGTTTTGTGGAAAAAGCGATCGTCGGCCACGTCCCCTATTCAAATAAGGTGACGTCCCAAAGGGAAGCTAACAGACGTACAGATCACAAATAGGATACTATCAAGGGTAAGCAACCGGCATTTGGACAGGAAGCTGGAAGCTTACTTCATGATACCGATGAATAAACAATACCAGCGCAGGGCCTGTCTGTGTTCTGGGAAGCGCCCTGTAATTTCTAGAGATTATAAGCCAAGAACATACGCATGATCAATGAACCAGAATCCAATCAATAATCCCTCATATACAAATGTGAGCACGATGGTCCTAATTTAGCTGCACTAAATACAAAAAGTGGAGCAGCAGACATGGCTTACAACTTATCGCGCACCAGCGCAAGGGGCATGAGAAGACCAATGCCTAGCACAAAACTCATGATTTTTGCCACAAGGGTGGTATATCCTGCAAGAATGAAGACTCCACCAAACAGCGTCGATCCGATATAGCCGGCCGAGAGAATCATTGTCGGGATACCACCTTCTACAATGGTGGCTCCTCCAACATGCGGATCTATCGTTATCTTCAATATTCGACCGCCTGTGAGGATGGCCTTGAAGGGGCGTTTTGAATCGTTTCAGTTCATAGGGAGAAGAGACTCACAACCATTATATGACATAGCTCATGCCAGCCGATGGTGAACAGCTTCAGAGGGTTTATGAAGTTTCGGACCACGGGTACATTCCAAAATCCGAATATTATCACTGCCATTGCAGCCATCTGAATTATTTAAAGGGAATTGATGGAGTGTAGGATAATGAGCTGACAGATTTCGTACCACATACAGCACCACCACCTGCTTACAGTAGAGCAGCCGGACTGAATGAGTAAAAATGAGAACATCAGAACAAAACGGCAAACTCACTTGGTCGCTCGAAGGCTGCAAAGGGTTCTGTACAGCAGCTGATATACTGGGCATCGGAGGAGCAATAGGTGGTCGTGTGATGGCAGCCATGGCTTTTAAAGGACTGACAGCGCACGGAACAGAAGGGTGTGAGTGTAACACTGTATGAATGTGTCTGGTTCGTCCAGGGTCAGGTGAGGCAAGATTTGCGTGGTATATCAGGTCCAATTGGGGCCTTACACGCGTGTTTTATCGTTGTCGATGGCGTATTGCCTCGTTTGCAGGTTCTATCCTAGGAATGCCGTTTGGTTCAGTTTGACCCGAAAATGAATGAAACAATGTTCCCGGTCTTGGCACAAGGTCAATATTTGATCTGTACTTCACTGCACCAAATCAAACAATCCTGATGCATTATTACCTAATCATGAGGCTTATCACTGTGCAGCACAGGTTTTAACCTCTCTGAATATACTTCTATTTGAATTGTATTGAAATCAGTACACTACACTTCCTTTCTCCAACTGTCTGTGGGGGTGTTGTGTTGAAGTTAGTATGCTGTGCTCCCTTCCCTCAACTTGATGTGCAGTAAGTTGTGGTTGTGTTGAAATCAGTACACTGTGCTCCTCTTCTCTAACTGCCTGCAGAACTCTAAGTTGTGTTACAGTCAGCTTGCTCTGCTCGGTACCTGCTTCTTTCTGTGTGACCCTTTGTGTAGTGTTATAATTAGCTTACTCTAATCCTCTACAATTTTTAATTTTACTGAATTTAAAAATGGAAAAAAAATTATGTGAGGAAAACTTTGAAGATCTTGGTATGGTAGAGGGAGAAAGAATATCTCAGCAGGATAATAACTCAAAGCATACCTCAAAAAAAAGTTCAAAGACCAGAGAATCCCACTTTTTGTCTAACCTCCTCAATCCCATAACTTAAACCTTATTGGATATCAGAACTATCTCAATGTCATATGCACATCTGGACATTGGAATTAGTAATTAATTATTTTCATTTATCATTTAATTATTGATTCTCCTTTCTAATTCCTCCTGATCTATAAGACTTCACAGTCTCTTCTTGTTTTTTAACCACCACCATCCCCCTTTGGGGGGTTGTAGTGACTGTCAGTTAAGCTAGCTTAAGATCATACTCTAAGTCAGAGTTGACAAAGAGAACTCGTTAGAGTTCCCACTAATTGTTCTACACTACTTATACAATTTATTTATTTGTACATATTATATTTCTCTTGCATTTCCCTATTGAGTCACTGTTCCCAATTTGGTAATAAGTTCTCATGCATCCAATAATTAAAAAGAAAAAGAAAATAAATATTGCTGTCATAAATCTACCCAAACCTAAAATTATACAACTAGAGGGATAGGAAGAACAGGATCTATTCTTGGATGGATTAGATAAGGAATTCTAAAAATAGCATAGGAGATATGATTAGATAAGATAAGAGTCACATAACAGGTCACATGATGGAACCTTCTGAAAGAATTATGGAAAGTTACTTAAGTATACATATTGTTATGATTCGCTCTAACACTTATCTTTTTCTTTATTAAATCTAATTAATTAATGACTATACAACGACACGAATATAATGACTATGATGCGGGAACGTCATGATCATAAAAGGGACAAGCATGGGAAGGATTGAGTGATGATCTGAGCTTGATCACACGCCTATCAGACAGCCGCCATGTGTGGGAGAACATATGGGCAGAAGCCGTCTGACATGGGGAATTACTCAGGACTTGACAGATGGTAGCTAATAGATACCGTGATCTCTCTTAGAATAGTCTTAGCATAGCCACGTGTACTTGTATAAATAGCTAGGCAATTCATAAAGGGAACTCTGTCGAGTTCTCCTCGTCTTAACCTCATACCCTCTGAGGGGGATCCGGGATTGTCCTGCGGGTCCTGACACATATAGACAAATAGAAATTGTGTATAAGTAGGTAAAGCAATCTACAGAGAGACTCCATTGAGTTCTCTTCATTCTCTTATAATGTTGAGTGTGATAAGGTGGTCATCTTGACTAACCCTATCATTACATTAGTGTAAGGAACGGTCACCCAAGCAAGTCAGGTAGGCGGATCCCAACTCTAAGTCAGAGTAGACAAAGAGAACTCGTTAGAGTTCCCGCTGGATTTGAGTACACTACTTATACCTATTCTAC
>Ga0153957_100459_pt1:10000-15779 | contig 15779 bp, 12 predicted proteins | sample TSFL041MetaG_FD_104745 | JGI IMG/M metagenome (GOLD analysis project Ga0153957, IMG submission 104745) | Attine ant fungus gardens microbial communities from Florida, USA - TSFL041 MetaG | ecosystem: Host-associated > Fungi > Mycelium > Unclassified | place: USA: Florida, Wekiwa... | reverse complement strand
CAATTGTCCGGTCCTCTTTCATGTGGAATCGGTTTAGTTAGATCGTACCCAAGCCCGCCTCCATTTTCTTATGTGAAAGAGGTGCTTGCTTTATGAAAGTTCAACCTTCTTTCTTCGATCAGAATACGGATGAAATCAAAAAGGCCATCATTGAGGCAAACAATGCAATAGCTTGATACGATATGCGGTGGCCCCCGGACAAAAAGAAATAAAATTAGAAAACATTTGAACTAAGCTGCTATGTATATTTTTATATAAACCCGTACAGTAAAGTTATATAATCGAAAGCCTGCTCCCAATAGCCACTATGAAATCCACACTCTAAAAGGTTAGAGTAGACATCAGCTAGATAAGAGGGGTCTCGCACCTCCTCTTCCCCAATCACCATTCGGGTAAATTGTTCGATAGACCAGCAGCAGGGCAAGTCAGCCCCTATTTCTTCTATTCTAGCTTGAAAGAACTGAGAAATATTGAAAAATGCGTCACTTAGATCCCCTTTTGGAGAAGAAGAAGTCAGCCGATTTAGGACCTCAGTGGACGCCTCAGAAGCCGAACTATTGGATACCTGGGGGGCCCCACTAGAATCCGTTTTTTCCGATGGAGAAGATTCCGAAATGGAAATCTCAATCCAATCGCTGGGTGAATAACGATCGGGATACGTTGGATATAGTCGTGTTCCATACTGGCAGATTTCCAATTTTCTTTTCATTTATTGGCGTTGGTAATTCAAAATTCTTAAAGACACACCGCTTGCGTATTCCGAAGACCTAAGCAAGCCCGGTGTGCTTCTTAATGAGGAACAAAACAAGAACTGCAAAAAAGCATTCTAGTTGGAAGAGAGGCGGTAGGAGTTTTCCCTACAGATTGAATGGGAATGGGTCAGCACGGTGCAGCCTATATGAGGAGCGAAGCGCTGTTCACGTCACAGCCACTATGTTGCCTGTGACTATATACGATATTCTTTTTTATCGTAGCTAATTCTGATTCAATTGTGACAACAGCCGATAAGCAAGCAGCTTGTATTCGTATAATAAGAAGAATGCGGTGCTTCCTGCTTTCAGGAAAGTGAGGCACTACAGGTATTGGATTCCGCTTGAACTAATGAACCAGGAGTTGTTCCCAGTGAAAAGGAATTTATAGAGTCCGACTTCCCTGCGTTAAGCATATAGCACATGAATCAATAGAGGAAGAAGTAGATGGACCATGATCGGATGTGGGAGGATATCTCATACTAAAGAAAGAGCTCTGCTCTCTCTTATGCAATAGCTCAGTAAAGAGTTCATTCTTTGACTCCTAGTATGAGTGTGAAAAGGCAGTCAAGCAAGGTGCGAAGCGCTAGTTGAGCTAGGAGTTTCCTTCGGGAAGTAATTCCAGGATAGAAAGCCAATCAGGGAGGAAAGCAAGTCAGTCAATCCGGTGAATAGCTTTCAGTCTCTCTTTTGCTTGACTAGGAGCTCTCCTGATAGTTGCTCTTCCGCTTTTCTGGAATCTTTCTTCCGGAAACTCTCCCAGTCGATAGTAGGGTCTGAGGTCGATAGGCATCACTTTCTCGATTTCAGTATTACGAATATCTTAACTTGTTGTCTTCTGGTCTACGACCAGCCTCTACCCCACCTTGGACGCATCACTGGACCAGAAAGAAAGGTGCGGAAAGTACACACAAGCAACTCAATTCCATTCCTTTTCTACTCCGCCCCCACCGAACTACAGCCCTAGACCCTATACAGCAGCCCGGGCTAGAGCCTCAAAGGACTGATCTTCCTTCTTGGCCTTGACTCCACTTGGGCAGATGGGAACTCCATCTTCACCCCAATGCAGCCATCGAACCAGCCCAGCCGGGGACCCCGAATGATGAAAAAAGTAGAATTGACGGACGGACTCTTTCGAAGCTATCGGTACCATGATGTGTACTGGACTGAGCCAAGTTCAAGCCCCCAGAACTGAGAGCAAGAGGAAGACGGAATGCCCTTGCCAATGTCACGGAGAATAGAGCTCTTACGTACCAAATGGTTCAATCTTCTAATACACAGCTCCCGTCAGATGGAACGTCTACCAATTGTGAATGAGCGGATCGGGCTTGCTTGGAATGGTGAACAGGCCCTGACTGGAAGTGCCGAAAGAACCACTACAAGAGGGGAGCCGGCTTTCACACCCATGCTATGACCCTTGGTATGACCTTATCTTCTCCATTTCTTGGTGCAACCTCTCTCTTTTCTTCGGCATAGCGATCCCTATTCTCCATTGAGTGTTTCGTACTTCCCATTTGAACTGAACCCGCACTTGCGACTTCTTCAAAGTGATTGTATTCGGCGGCATAATTGTATTGATAACGACTTTCTCACTTAAAAGATTGGATTTTCGCCCAGAAGCGGCACGAGGAGATAACGGATTTGTGGATCCACGATTTTGCTTTCATTTAAGGATTTCTTGTCATGTCATCAAAAAGGCATGATTCTCTTTCTTGGTAATAGGTGGAAGTCTTCTTTTTCCGTAACCTGAATGGATTGGTACGGTATTCAACCTAAACAGGGATGGAATGGTAACAGCAATGGAATGTGTTCCGTTAAATGAATGAAAGGATTGGGCTTTGAGCCTAGAGATAGAGAAAGGGAAAAGGCAAGGGGAGAGCTGATCTTCCAGTTCTACAGTAAAAGGGTTCGAGCCGAGCGTCAATCCAATCACAATTCTAAAGCTATGGTCCCAGTCCAGATCTTGCAGTTGGAGCTGCCCAAAGCCTTAGACGATAGGGGGGGCAGGTTGACTGATCGACCAAAGAGGGAATATGCAAGATTTCGCCCAAAGTAAGAAGAAGCGAAAGTTCACTCACGTAACTCGAGATGAGCTAATTCAATCCTTGCGTTGAGGTACGCATGAATTCACTCCCCACTCCAGGAAGTGCGCGACTCAATGTCAACTTCAACTAACGTCGAACCCCGCTCGGAACGAGCAAATTCCTTGCGCCAAGTTATGCCGGAATGAACTCTTACCTGAATTAACTCCCCCATTCCCAAAAGATCGAATTCCCCGGTTAGCTACAAGGGCTTCCTCGGAGCTTTCGTTTTCCTTCCTCTGATAAAGTCTAAAGGTCAAGTCATTTTTCGCTTCCGGTCGTAAGAGCGTAAACTTACCTTCCTCTTACTAATCATAAGAGCCTGCCCCTATTATAGAAGGCTTCTTTGCCTCATTTTCCCGCATCAAAAGACAGATCTTAGTCATATACTATTTTCTTTCCCTTATTAGTAAAGGGGGATTCCTTGAGTGAGGATTGATCTGTTGTTGGATCCGTTGATGGATCGACCCTCCCTAACCACCCTATTTCTACTTGACTTGAGCACAGGCAGGTTTGAAGGGATAGAATCCTGCCTCTTACGTGAAGGGAAGAAATAGCTGAACCCATAACTCGTGATTCGTAGCTTACAACCTATCCTTATATTCTCAATGGATCTTTGCTTACCGCTTCGCCCCCTTGCTTGCTTACACTATATCTATCTACGGTGCTTACTTTCTTCCGGGCATCAATCCCATGTAAACAAAAAGGCATTTGCTTTGTCCAATTCCTCCCTAACACCCTACTCTATTCCGAAAGTGCCACAGGGCATTCTTCCACTGGCCATTTGAAAGATGAATCTCTACCTTTTGATTGAATAAGGTGCCTAGCCTTAGCGGATTCCTCCTTCCAAGCCCACCCACCCCTTATTTAATAGGGCTTGGACAGTAGTTCGGATTGCATAATTGGGTGACTACTGATGAGCAGGAGTCGCGCTCTCTTTGAATATACCCTATCTCAGCGAAGGAGATAGATGCACAGCGGAAAACTCTTCCAGAAGACCAGCAAACTAGCATCCCGAAAGACATCGAAGACTGACCTTGGTCTTCAACCAATGAGAGGGGAGGGTTCTTTTGCCGATTACCTCTCCCCTAATCTAGTAATAAGGCTCCTGACTTGCGTCGAAAGCATTTTTCCAACTCGTCAATGAAAGACGGATAGGAATTTGGATCTGTGATCCCATTCTATGAGCCTACTTCAATTAAGGGGGACCTACGAGCTTAAGCTTAAAGTGATGGCCCTATCCAACGTGGGCACTCGGAGGAGCACGTCTCAGAGCAGACAAAGCATGCCCAAGCACCCCAGTAAGCAAACTTCTCCTCGGAGACCGGAATAGTAGAGTCACTTCAGGCTCACTTACCACTAAATCAAAACACTAATCTAGAAGCATTCATACACGAAACCAGGAATTATGAGCTTAGTAGGCACCAGGAGCCATACCCCTTCCGAGAAACTAGAACAGCATCTGATGGGGAAATGGAAGCTAAAGATATAGGGCTATTTCCCTTTAAAGATCTAGGAACGGAGTCAAACCGGTGGAAGAACTTCTTCTTCATCCTATGGATTTGGAAAAGCCTTTCAAGCCTACCTTTAACCGACCCCAACAAAAGCAGCCCTTACTCCAAGATCTCAGCTTGTTGAGTAAGATGAACTCTTTTTCCCAGGGTATGGATTCAGAAATCAAACCTCAGCAGGATGCTTGACTTCGCATTTGGTAGGCAGTACGCGCCTTAATTGAAGTAGGCTCATAGAAAGCGCCAAAAAGACTCTTTCCTATAATAAAAAATGAAATAGCACACTCCCCCCTTATTAGTAAAGGGGGGCCGGGCCGCCCTCAAGTCAGCTTTTGTTCGCCTAAAACTAAAGAAGCCTTTTCTTTTAAGGCCCTTCTAAGAGTAGGCCGATCAAAGATGTGAGTGACGTCGATCACACCAGGAGGGTACAAGGTTAGCCTATGAGCTGCGGGACAAGATGCGAAACTTTAGTGAGGAAGAGGCTCTTGAGCCCTAGTTCTTCAGGCTGGATCCTCTTTGTGAACACCAACTCAAGCGAAGCTTTCAACTAGTCACTCGAGTTTAGTTTGGCCGTTAGCAGATCTGCTGGGCCATCCCGTGCGCAACAAGCAGCGAGGTTGTCCGGAGCTGAGCCTGTGCAAAACGAACCAGACGCGGGCTCTCATCTTGGCCGTTGTTTTCATTTTCGCATCACTTTGTGGTGTGGTATTGTGCAGACAAGGTGCACCCGGGAAAGAAGTTTATCTATCTGCAAAGGACGCTGGAAACAGGTTGAAAGTAGGGCGGAGCTTACTTAGCCTTCTCGTGCTAAGTCCATTAGGCCCTTGGCTATGGGATCCTTATCAAGTCCCTCTCGTATACGATCGGGCACGCTCACTTTGAGTTGGCTCACAGCGGCTACCTCCTCAAGCTTAAGTGAGGCCAATATATCTGACCAATCATCAAGCTCAGTACGACTAGCATAAGTACGACTATGGATTTGGTCGGTAGGGCGTGGTTGGTTCCGAGCTACGGGCAAGACTGGCGTAGGCATAACTTTCGCTTGACATCTATGCCAGAGCAAAGATGGTCGTAGATCATTGCATTTTTTTAGTGAAAGGGGTTCCAGGGTGAAAGGTGAAAATGGGAGTAAGTATCCGTTCAAGCACAAATTGAAGCAGTTACAGATCCCTTATAGCAATTAATGGGTGACCCAAGCCCAGTATCAGATACTACAGTTGATCCATCAAAAGCACTCGTGAGAGCACGATAGCAGAAAGACTAGGCCCATAGCTATACTATAGCCTACTAAATTCCCTTTGTTGTCAGTGGGCCGCTACTTCCCCTTATGGAGTTGGTAAGAGAACCGAGCCTGGTTTTAGAACCAAAACCTGCAACTGGTACAGAGATGGTACAAGCATACAAGCCAGTTCGAGAGCAAGAGTCAGGAGTTCCACTG
>Ga0153957_100459_pt1:0-7500 | contig 15779 bp, 12 predicted proteins | sample TSFL041MetaG_FD_104745 | JGI IMG/M metagenome (GOLD analysis project Ga0153957, IMG submission 104745) | Attine ant fungus gardens microbial communities from Florida, USA - TSFL041 MetaG | ecosystem: Host-associated > Fungi > Mycelium > Unclassified | place: USA: Florida, Wekiwa Springs... | reverse complement strand
ATACAAGGGTAGGCCAACCAATAGGGAATAACCTTTTCTTCCCTGCTCCCTCGACCTTCATTCCCATCCTGCCAAGCTGAGGCTGCCAGCACATTGTATCTAACCACACTGTAGCAAATCGATACAAGTAGCTAAACAGCTTGCTATACCATACAAAGGCATCTCCGGCCGAACGGTTAGGCAAGACTACGGCGCCTGGGTAAACATCCCGTTTACCAAACAAGACGGCGAGAGTTTCACTTAACCATTCCCCTCCTGCAGCCAAAGCGATAGCGGCTGTAGCATCCACCGGTAATGTGTGGAAGAGGGTAAGCTTTCTATATGGATAGGACGTATCAACACCTTTTGCATCTTTTAAAGAGAATTTCTAAGAAAAATAGAGTGTTGGGTCCTGAGGACCAGGATGGCCGAAGATCAAAACCTAAATGTGCCAGGGGTTGATCATCGAAGCCAGGGCAATAACGATGAAGGAATTTGAGCGCTGATGTAGCTAACAGCCACCTTCATAGTCGATTCATTAGGGTCGTCACCTTCTACTCAACTAGTGGAAGTATCCACCGTTTTCTTTGTCTGTTAAGCCTCACAGCTATGGGACTTCCTAAGGAAAACTGCAATCGTAGTACTCACAAGACAAGACCACCGAGATCTTCGACTTAGCTCCCAAAGGTAATCCACCCGGCCCTTCCCCAACCTATACAAGGGGAGCGGAAGATAACGCAAGAGAGAACTTATGACTTCGCGGATGGAGAGGGATTCGAACCCCCGGTATTCCTATCAATACTTCGGTTTTCAAGACCGACTCTTTCAACCGCTCAGACATCCATCCCCTTCGCGCTTCGCCCGCCCTATCTATCCGCGCGCTGGCAGGTAGGGGCTTATCCATGTGATTCGCTACGCTTTGCTTGCGCCTATCGGCGGACTCTGTTGCCTGCCGGTTAGCGAAACTTTTCCGGTAGTACGAATCGCTACGCTTCGCTTGTTTCTATATGATAATATGCACCTTGGTTGCTGCGCTCCCCGCGGGTAATAACAAGAGAGTTAAGAACGAATTATCTTCCAAACAAAAAGAGTGATTGAGTCCGACTCGCGAACGATCGGCAAGTGAAGGACCGATCCTTTTGCGCCAGTACTGTTGCGAGACTGGTACTTGTCTCATTGAATTTGAGGGAAATTTACCTGGTAAAGAGGGTAGGTGGGTGGGGAAGGAAGTGCGAGATCCGGTCATTGAGAACAAGATATTGAAAGGCTTGAATAGACGGGTAAGGGACAGACTGATTGCACCTACCAGGCGCAGGACTTATTGGCTTAAGAAGGAAGCCAAAGAAGGGACGGGATAATTAAAAGAAGTTTGGAGCGGTTCGGTAGAAGTTCACGATGGATGAATAAAGTCAATCCAACCGAGAGAGGCATTAGATTCTTCTTATCTACGAACGACCGGTGGGAAGCGGGGGTGGGTTTGGATGCTTGAATCGAGGAAAGAACCATCTAAGATGTATTGCAAGCAACCTAGCTAATGTCTTCTCCATTCTTTGCTCTTTTCTTGTTTGTGGTTCTCCGGCAGAGAGTCGAAGGTTGAAAGCTCCTGGTCGTTAACTGGTTCGTCCTCCTTCGCAAGCTTCTTTCCCGTACTCTTCTGTTCAATGTATCCGAGTGACCGACAGGAACCCGCTCCGGCCTAGAATTCTTAACTACCAATACCGGCCGTTGTAGCTTGCCCCTTACTTTGCTACTCCAGTGTAGCCTACTTAAACAAAGTGGGCATTCCCCTTTCTGCAATAGGACGATGCCTCCTGATGAAAGTTTCCATCTGATGAGTGGGCAATCGATGTCGAATAAATACGGTGATGACTCCCAGATGAAAATGGGACGAATCCAGCCAAAAGGGAATAGGGACCGGGGGAGGCGAAGCAAAGGCAAAACCGAGAACTTTAGGCGGTATTTCTATGGAGCTGCCCACTCAGCCTAAACAGAGATGAAGCTAAGAGCTGAACTGACAATCATTTCACGGATCTTCGCCAGTGGCTTTCGTCTTCGTCCAAGTCCAATCCATAAACATGGGCAACCTTCCATCTGAGACACCCTAGCGAGACTTCCAACCTTTTCAATTGGACAGATCGACATCCTTAGACCGGGCACTGCTCAATAATAAAGTCTTATCAGTTAGTTACAAGCTACCAATTAGAAACCCACGACTCTGCCTGCACGTTATACATACTTCCTTCCGTTTTTGACTTCCCGGGGCGGACACACAAAGGACGGTTTTCTCGTAGGAGACAGGCCTTCGGTCGACCAGTAAAAAAAAAACCTCACGCGGACAAAAGCCTACCCTTTTCAAATTTGAGTTAAGGGAAATTCCTGTCCTTGACCTTTCGCGCGGCTATTTGATTAGCGGATTAGAAACGTTCGGATATTTTCCCAAATCTCGAAGGCTCATTATAAGACCTTGTTGGCATGCCTTCCAGAGGGCTATAGGCTAGTCGCAGGCTAAGCTTATGAATGAGGTTCGATTTCCGAATCCATACCCTTTTTTTTTGGCTTGTGAGCTCCTTTCCACATCTAGGTCGTCTGACTTTGCCCAAATGAACGATCTTGATCCTCGGTCCAAGTTTGATGTTTTGGCTTCCGATCTGGTTGGTGTATAATTCATTATAATCATCATGGGAGGGCTCTTTGTCTTGGTAGCCTGTAGGTAGAAAGAATTCCAGGGAACCCTTTCCTTCGATATCCGTAGGAGAAGCAAAATCAATAGAAGAGGAACGGGCTAAGGGGAAGAATCATATGATCTCGATCTCGGAGATGGGTATCTTATTAGAGAGAGAGACCTGCTTATCTTTAGTGATCCCCTTTAGCAAGTCACCAAGTGTATCTCGGTAGCTGGAATCGAGAGTCAATCGTCGATCGAGATGGCAGCCAGGATTGTGAAGCCACCACTTCACAGTCCTGGATAGATAATATGGGACGAGCTTGACATCCATTGAAGGCTTCGCAGCTATCCAGAAGAGTACGCAGCTTTCCGTTTTCTTGCTGCTTTCGAGCCGGAGCTTGCTGGGCGGTAAGACATCTCCAGCATCCATGTATCAGTGACAAATAGTGGGATGGTTCGGCTGGCTGGCACCAGTCCCTTATCCACGAGGTTTTGGACCACTCGAAGTTGGCCTCCTCTTTAATGCTGGAGAAGACTCCACTGCTAATGTTTGAGGGCGTGGTGACTATCTATTACAGGTTGGTCAGGAGACAGAAGGGAAGGAATTAGACATCTCGATTATTGATCCGACGAACCACTACACCTGATTATTCACCAATAGGGTGGTGGACACTATTGGGATACAACAGCAGATATTTTTATATTCTGTACAAATTGAAAAGGTTATCTTTATTATGGATTACCAGGTCTCCAACAATATATTTATTGGCTGCTCCGTCTCTCTCATAGGCCCAGGTACGTAGCAATTATTTATTACCAAGCAAGAGGCAAGGATAACCTATTGACTTTCTATCCGCACTCTCAATATACCATACAGCTGAACGTAGATTAGATATGTCGGATCGGACCAAGGGAGTCATTTGGAAGATACGGAGATTTTCATACGAATACAAAACTTTCCGGCCTTTTATTCGACTTTCCTCACCTTAATTCCCAAGGGCCGAGAGATTTTTTCCGATAGCTTTCTTCAACACGCTATAAAAAAAGGATACCGCTTGCAAACAGGATTGAGAAGGTCCCCCCTAAGGATTTCCCGAGGCTCTGCCCCCCCGACTTGACCTGGCCTGCTCCCGCTTGACTCTGTACTTCTCTTATCCCCCTTCTCCCTTGCCCACACTCATACGATCAAGTGAAACCACTTGACCAAAACAATCTGGCCCCTGGGGAATAAATGCCTTCTCCTTGGCTCATACTTCAAGAGATAGATATAGAATCTTTAGCTTGGGACGGGTTAGTGAATATCTTACTCGACGGTGCGGTGGCAGGGGAGATAGTGATTTGCTCTTTAGGGCTAGCCCTTGCTCTGGTACCGTAGGAATATTCAAAAGAGTTAGTACTCCGGGAGGGTTGACTCTTTAGCTGGAGCCCTTGCTTTGATACGACTAGCTAGTCCAGTATTCCTCCTATTCATACTAGTAGAGTAGTTATCGAAACCAACGAGCGGAGTCAAACGAAGCGAGTCTAACGCAAAGGAGCTCATCATTCATAGGTCTTCTCCTTCTCTTTCTCGGAAGATTAGCAACATGGATGACTCCGGAACCACTCACCAGTAGGAGGAACCAACAACTGTTCCTGGTAGCTGCAGTTTGTAGTTCCCCACTTGAGGAAAGAAGCTACCAGACCAACTTTGCTCTACTGACCAGAGACTCTACTAGTACTAAAGGAATCATCCACGTATTAAAGAAGCGACCAGTCTTTTTCACTTATACCATACCTCGTTATGCTTGGCCTGGGCTCATGATTTGCTTTTGCTCGAGTTCATCAACTACAAGACAAGGAACTCACGATTGACTAGCGGCGGGAGTGTACCAAGAGTTGATGGATACCCCTCTCCTCATTCGTTTAGGGCGAGGCCCGGCCTCGTTTTTTTTGCTCTCTCTTGCTTGCTCCCGTGCTGCTTACTTGGCTTACTTCTTCTCCTCTTTGTCCCATGCGGACTACTGCTTTCATGTACATCTTCTTCTCTCCCAGACTTCTTGGAGCTAGACCAAAACTCGTCCGCATCTCCTGTCCAAGTGAGAATCTTTCTTCCTGCCTCTCCAGCTCCCATTTTAGCTTATCTTTCTTCTGTCATCGGGGATGGTAGGAATTAAGGGGCGGGTAGGTTTGATGCTAGCTTTGTTGCCTTGGCATTGGCTGATTAAAGACATCCTCGCAAAGGCGCCATCTTTCTTAAGTAAAAACGTGACTTTCATAGGCCTCTAGGTCTTTTACTGGTGCTCTGCTTGAAAATAAAAGAATTGAGTTTTTGAGACTCCGTTTTGTTAACAACAGGTACTGTTTCTGCCTTCACGGGTAAGGATCATCTGTGCTATGAGTTTCTCTTCCTCGATAGTGATCTAAGGCAATAAAGTATGATCGATGATCTTCTGCTAATGCTAGCGTCTTTTTCATCTCTAATCTCATCTATGCTTAAGGAAAAAGTGTAACCTACCCGCTAATAATTAATATAATAAAAAAGGGCTGGCTGCTCTCCTTAATTTCACAAAGAATGGAGTGGTTTTTGCTCCTTGCCCTTAGCTCAACAAACCGTTACGCTCGGGTACCTTAGACAACCTTTAGCGTTGCCTCCACTTGCCGAAAACCCCTTCGCTCCACTCCCTTACAAAGACCGTAGGAGTCCCAACAAGGTTCAGTCATTCAAAAGCGAAAAAGGACAGGAAAATCCCATTCTGGTCGAGCCTTCCTTCTCCCACGTGGGGCCTGTCTCTCAATTTCACCCTTGAAGAAATGGTTCACCCATACGTGATGGTCCACTTTTGTATATTGATTACGAAGCGCCAAGCGTTGGTACTTCGCGAAGAGTTCCCGGGCACACTCCGAATGGTACTTCTCTTTCGAAATCTCGTCGAAGCCGTACAACTCTTCATTCCAAGGAGTATACTCGTCGTAAACTTGGCCGTAAATAGGAAGGCCGGCGATTTTCTTCAGGTCCCACAAGGTTTTTTTCTTCAAATGTAGGGTATTCGTCACCCAGCTCCACTACTCACAAGCGCCCCTATAAATGTTTGCGTCCCTTTGGTAAATACTCTTGCGCGACTCGGACAGCACCATAAATGCCAGTGTTATCCAAAGTCTCCCGATGATTATATAGATTCTGAATCCTTTTTGCTTTCTTCCCCGGTGTTTATTTATGAAAGCAAATTTCGAGTATGAAATAAAGATTCACACAAGAAAAGTGATCACAACAATCTCCCTTTTTTATGGTCTTTATTAATATGGTGGTGGGTTACACACTCCTGGGAAGTCTCTCGGCTTTCTCGTTAATTACATATACCATAGGAGAAGACATTTGATTCTAAGATCAGTGAGATCTTTACATTTTTAAACAGAAGAAAATGAGAAGAAGAATAGGGAAGAAGACGCAAGAATTTTCCGGTCTTCGAGGCCTTGCTACCTTGTCTTTGTCCTTTGGGTTCTTGGGGACTAAATCTCCTCCTTATCCTACTGAGAGCTTCTCTTTATTTCTCCTTCAAGCACTTGAGTGCCTCTTCAAAGCTCCAAGTGTGAAGTCGTTTGTAAAAAAACTTGTGCGCATCTATATGTGAGGTTTATGTATCCTATTTATAGCCTTCGTATTTCTTTGAGAGAGTGGAGATCGGATTTCTCTTCCAATCTCCCTTAGGACCCATGGCTTCGCGCCAAGTATCATAGGGGACCCGGATTCGAATACTCTTCTTTCTTTTGAGATCTTATCACAGTTTTTTTGGCTAATGGCCTCTTGCCACGTGGCAAGTAGGTCTCTCGAGCCTTTCTTAAAGGATAAGTACCAAGAGAGGTATTGTTCAAACGCACTTCTAAAATGGGGATGCAGGATGTTAAACAACCCGAACCGCAGGCTTGTAAATCATTAGGTATTAAAATACCCACACAGCAGCATTTTCAATGCCAACACTCCTCCATAACTTTATGAGATCCACTTCTAACAAAGCCCATAAAGCCTGAATAAACCCTAAAGAGAAACCATCGTATTTCTTATTTTATTATTAGTAAGATCTTCCCTAGATTGAACATTGAACACCGCTTCTTCAATCTCTTCTTTAGATAAAGGGGCTGAACATTTTCTCTTATTTTGAAGGACAAGCACGAAAAAGTCACCCAAAACGGTCTAAGGCGCCAATCCAATTTATATAACTTCTTGAAAGACTCGATGAATTGATTCTCCATACCCTCACCAGCACTACTACAAATTCCCGTTCGATAGGAATTATATTAAGGAGCTTGGAATGCCATCTAGCAATCATAGTACGATGGAGAAAAGCGATATTTTGACTAACTTCTGTTAAACCAAGATATTCTTGACCTTTGCTTTCATTAGCTTTCTTCCTGGGACAATAAGTTTAGCCATTCCTATCTCAAATGAGTCCGGTAGGATTGTTCTTCTTCAAACAAAGGAACAAACTCTTCTTTATGATCCAACTCCCCCTTCAAAATGGTCTTGAGCCCTAGCACCACCCTTATTATATGCGAAAATTTCCCTAGAATCCTGAGGTTCTATCTTACACTCACCCCCTATCCTACTCCTCCACCCTCACCTAAAATCCGCCAAAGTAAGCCTTAGCCATGGAATCCAAGAGCTTGTGAGGTAGAGAGAGACCTTCCTTAAGTTCTCCTTTTTCACCTCTCTTTCCCATCAAGCCTCTTCAAGGAAGCTAGCTCAAGACCCTCTGGCGGATCAAGACGACTGACGAAAAAAAAGGGGGGGGGGGGGGGAAAGGACGGACCACCTCCCGACCTTTGGACAAAAAAAACAATACCTGAAAAATGGGTAAAAGATTTACCACCCCGGCATCTCT
>Ga0153957_100458_pt1 | contig 15782 bp, 17 predicted proteins | sample TSFL041MetaG_FD_104745 | JGI IMG/M metagenome (GOLD analysis project Ga0153957, IMG submission 104745) | Attine ant fungus gardens microbial communities from Florida, USA - TSFL041 MetaG | ecosystem: Host-associated > Fungi > Mycelium > Unclassified | place: USA: Florida, Wekiwa Springs... | reverse complement strand
TATGAAGCCTTATATACAGGAAATGATGGTCTGTGCACCTGGACAGAGCATCACATGTTCTACTGCCTATTGTTCTACATATGGCAGTCCTTTTGTGTCCAGAATAGCAATAACTTAACCATAAAAGGGGTTGTTCTTGTTTGTGTTCAAGGATTGATGTGCATCTATGGGTAATAGATTATTGACAGTCGACAGAGAAGAAAGAGTTTGATTATGCTCAATCTTCCTTAATGTTGTCTGTGCAGGGAATGCTCCTGGGATGTGCTAGTCTATTGTTGCAATGGGGCCTAGACTAGGTGAAATTCTTCTATATGAACTGTCATTCAATTCTGAATGAAAGGTATGCTGAGCAGATTGAGAATTCATGAGGAACTTCTCTTGGTTCTTTGAATTCTACAAAGATAAGGTTATTCTGATAGCATCTTTTCAGAGATGTGTCATGATGTAATGACAAGCTAGTTGTGGTGACTAACTTATCACACTCAACATTAGAGAGAAATGAAGAGAACTCAATGGAGTTCTTCTGTGGAATGCTCTACCTACTTATACACAATTTCTATTTGTCTATGTGTACACTTAAGTAACTTCCCATGATCCTTTTAGAATGTTCTATCATATAACTTGTTATGTGACCTGGTTATGTGATCCCTATTTTATCTTATCTTATCTCATTCTATTTTTAGCACACATTGTCTAATCTATCCAAGAATAAGTCCCATTCTTCTCATCCCTCTAGTCATACAATTTTAGGTTTAGATGGATTTATGACATATGAATTGCCTTTTCTCTCTAAGTTAATATTTATATTAATATTTATTTTATTTTCATTTAATTATGTAATATTATTGGATCAGTAAACAAGGACAAATAATTGGACTTGTATAAGTAATGTACACCAAATAATAGGAACTCTAACGAGTTTTCTTTATTAACTCTGACTTAGAGTACGATGTAATGACAAGGCTGGTCAAGACGACTTCCTTATTACACTCAACATTTATGAGAGAACAAAGAGAACTTGATAGAGTTCCTCTGTGAATTACTCTACCTACTTATACACAAATGTTATTTGTTTATATGTATACTTGAGTAATTTCCCACAATCCTTCCAGAAGATTCCATTATATGACCCTTATCTTATCTGATCTTATCTCCTGTTCTATTTTTAGCATCTCTTGTCTAATCTATCACAGAAGAGTTTCTGTCCTTCCCATCTTTTTAGTCATATAACTTTAGAACTGGGCTGGTTTATGATATTACCTCCCCTTTTAAGGTTCTTTCTCCAAAAGAACTTTGTTCCTTTTCATCTTTTCCAATTTCTCTCCAACTTCTTCAAGTATTCTTGATCAAACTTTCCATTATCTCACCCATATAGTAATTTTGCCATAAATCTTCCTAGCATTTCCTTTTGTTCTTTTTTCATTTTTCTTCCTTTTCTTCTGTATTCCCTTTTGTATTCTTCTACTGCCTCCCTTGCATTCTTCAGGTTTGTTTCTCTTTCCCCATGAGTCTTCTTTGGCTGTATATCCCTTTCATTTCACCAGATATTCCCATTTGCCATATCTCTTTCTCTTGTTTATTATCTTCTCTACGTCGTATTCCTCTTCTTCTTCTATTATTACCAGAAGGGCCAGTTGCTTCTTCTGCCCTGGAACTTGCTCCTTGTACCTTCTAATCCTACTTACATTTACTATTAGGTGGATTTTGACTGTCCCAGGTAACTCTAGTTCCACTGTATTGGTTGATATAACCCTTTTCACTTTGTAGGGTCCCACAAATCTTTCTGTTAGCTTCTCTGTTTGTTTTCCTTTTATTTGCCACTTCAAGTCTTTGGTGCTTAGTAATACTAAGTCCCCGTCTTGATATTCCTCTGCTTCTCCCTTCTTCCTATCTGCTTGCCTTTTCATCTCTTCCTGTGTCTTTTTCAACACTGCTTGAGCTTCCTCCTGTATCTTCTTCATCCTTTCTATGAACTTCCTTGCTCCTTCTGATCTTCCTTTCTTCCTCATTTTGAATCCCATCCTGGGGTCTCTACTGTTGTTTGCTCTAAAGGGCGATATCATTGTCAAGGTATTCACCTTGTTATTGTAGGCAAACTCCGCTATTCCTAGCCATTCCAGCCATTGCTCTTGTTGATGGTCAATGAACATTCTTAGGTACTGTTCTAGTTCTTAGTTGACTTATTCTGTCTATCCATTGGTTTGTGGGTGGAAGGCTGTTGATAACTTTGTTTTAATTCCCAACATCTAGTTTAGTTCTTTCATTAGGTTTGTCACAAACTGTACTCTCCTATCCAAGATGATGCTTTCAAGCAATCCATGTAATTTCCATACATGATCCCTAAACAACCTTGCGAGTCCTTCTGCCAATGTCTTCTCCATTGTTGGTATGAAGTGTGCCATCTTCATTAATTGGTTACATACTACCAATATTGTGTCATATCCTTGAGCCAGCAGTAACTTGGTAATGAAGTCTGCTGTTATGTGTGTCCAAGGTTTTTCAGGGGCTTCATTTGACATTAGTTTTCCTATGGGTACTGTTGTTTGATTTTTGTTTTGTTGGCAGAAGTCACATCCCTCCACATATCTCTTCACTTCCTTTGTTACTCCTGGCCATCAGGAATTCCATGTGACCAATTCCACCATCTTTCATTGTCCCCCATGTCCTCCCACTAGTGTGTTATGATGTAACCAGATTATCTCTGCTCTCAGCTCTTCGTCTTTTAGCACATATAATTTTTCCTTCTTTAGTATGAGCCCATTCTTCTCTCTCCATTCCTTATCTCTCAGCACCTTTACTCCTGCTCATTTCATTTCATCTACTGCTTTGGCCACCTCATTGTCTTTTGCCTTTGACTCCCTTACTTTCTTCAGTAAATCTACTCCTTCAATCAACACCTCTTCTACTTCTGCCTTCTTTAACCATTCTGCCTTCACCAGTGTTCTATCCTCATTGTCCTTTTCCACTTCCTTTCTCCAATCCAGCCTCCTACTAAGTCCATCTGCTTTTCCCATCTTACTTCCTAGAATGTATTTTAATGCAAAGTCGAACCTTGATAGGAATAGTGCCCATCTTGCTTGTCATCTATTCAACTTTTGGTTTGTCATGAAATATTCCAAGTTCTTGTGATCTGTCCAGATCTCAAACTTGGTCCTTGCTCCTTCTAGGAAATGTCTCCATGCCTCTAAACACCTGATTACTGCCAACATTTTCTTATTGTGAATCTTGTAGTTTCTTTCTGTGTCATTCAATGATTTGGAAATAAAAGCCACTTGTCTCCATCTTACTATAATGATAGAGTAGTTGAGACAACTACCTTATCACACTCAATGTTATAAGAGAATGAAGAGAACTCAATAGAGTCTCTTGGTGGATTATGCTACCTACTTATACACAATTTCTATTTGTCTATGTGTATGCTTAAGTAACTATCAATACTTCCAGAAGGTTCTATCATGTGACTTGTCATGTGACTCCATCTTATCTTATCTTATCTTTGGTTCTATTTTTAGAATCCCTCATCTAGTCCATCTGAGAATAACTTCTGCTCTTCCCATCCCTCTAGCCGTACTATTTCTGGTGTGGGCAAGTGATTTATGATACTTCTATCCTCTCCTTTTACTGACAACACCTACCTGTTGTGTAATTTGATGCATCCACCTCAACTCTCATTTTTTTATCCAGATCCAGTGCTGCTAATACTGGTTCCATTGTGAAAATTTCTTTTAGTCTTGCAAATGCTTTTTCTTATTCCTTCCCCTAATGCTACTTTTTGTCCTTTTGGACCAACTAGTGTAATGGCTTGGCAATCTTTGCAAAGTCTTTGACAAATCATTGGTAGTAGTTTGCCAAGCCCAGGAACTTTTGTATGTCCTTAACGCACTGAGGTGTTGGCCAGTTTGTGACTTCCTCCACCTTCTCCTTCTTCATCTTAAACCCTTTTGGGCCTATTATTACCCCCAGGAATCCTATTTCCCTAACTTTCTATGTGGATTTCTCCAGCTTTACATAGAGGTCGTTCTTCTCTAGTCACTTTAACACCTCTTCCACTATGTCATTGTGCCCTTCCTCCATTTCTGTTGCTACTAGTATGTCATTGATGAAGGTTACCATGTTCCCTTTGTTAATCATGTCTTTAAAGAGGTCATTCATTATGGCTTGGAAAGTAGCTGATGAGTTTGTAAGTATAAAGTACATTACTGTTGGCTTGAACAATCCTAGGTACATCATGAATACTGCCTTCTATTCGTTCCCTTTCTTGATTTGGATGTTGTTGTAGCCCCATTGCAAGTAGTTCTGATATTAGGGGCAGGGGGTAGCTGTTTTTGATCGTCCCCTTGTTCACATAGTGGTAGTCTTGTACTATTCTCCTCTTTCCGTCCTTCTTTGGTATAAACAGTACTGGTGAGGTTTGTAGGGATTTTGAGGGCCTGATATAGCCTTTCTCCAGTTGGCTTTCTATGAATGCTTGTACTTCTTCCTTTTCAGTTCTGGACAAGAGGTAGATTTGTCCTTTCCTTGGTATGAAGTCCTCCTTAAGATTGATAGTGTGATCCCAAGGCTTCCTGGTTGGCATTTGCTTAGATTCTACTTTCCCAAACACCTTCAGCCACTTGTGGAATCATCTGGGCACAATTTCCTCCACTTTTCTATGGTCCTTTGCAATCTCCTCCTCTCTTTCTCTTTCTTTCGTTGTTTACCTCAGGTTGTTTTCATCCTCCACTGTGGTCTGCCTCTTCTTTGTTACTTTCTTTTCTGATGCCCGTCTGCATATGGGGTGGACATCTGGTCATTATCACTTCCTCTGTTTCCCAATTTATCTCTAGGTTGTGTGCTACAAGCCATGGCATTCCCAGGATCACTTTCATTTTTTCCAACTCACATACATCCATTCTAACTCGTTCCATATGTCCTTGGTAGTACATGTTGACTTCTATCTCATGGATCACTGATCCCCCTTTGTTGTTACTTCTATCTACATTGTAGCAATCCTCAATTGAGATAACCTTAGATTATGCTCTAAGTCAGAGTTGACAAAGAGAACTCATTAGATGTAATGATTGAAGTCTCAGTTGGGTAACCTTAACCTCACTTGCACTCTAAGTCAGAGTTTGACAAAGAGAACTCGTTAGAGTCCTTGCTAATTGGTCTAGCTACTTATACACAGATCAGTATTTACTAGTATTTGTCTACTCAAATTATCCCGTGGACTCCTTTTGAGTCATAGTGTCCCACACACTTCAAACTATTACATAATAAGAGAAAATGAAAAAGAAATAAAATAATCCACCACCATGGATCGTCTAGCTCGCCTGCCATTTTATAACATTAGAGTCCTTGCTAATTGTCCAACATTCAGCCAGACTTCTCTCAATGGTATTAGTGGCTGTCTCACTTCTCTCTTAGTGTAGTGGTCACAGTCCATTCTATTTTGTCCATATAATACACTGTATTTATTATGGGAGACTAGTTGAGGGCTTACTGGTCTTCTTGATCTTTTGATACCTCCTGTGTCCCTCCTCTCACTTCTTTTGGATTTCTGCAGTGTCAGGCTATATGCCCAAACATCTTGTAGTTATAGTACCTCCGATCTTCTCTCCACCTTCTTTCCCTATCTACATCCATTGCATTGGGGTCCTGACCCCCTGGTCTCCCTCTCTCTCTCCTCCTCAAATCTTCACCAAATCCTTCCCTTGGTGCTCTATGGAAAGCCTTCTGATGTCCATTGTTCCAAAAGGGCCTAACCTCCTGAACGGCTGCACTTCTGGTGGTCTTGTTATGATTTGCTCTGGCACTTATCTTTTTCTTTATTAATTAATTAATTAACAACAATATGACTTAATAAACATGACACGGGAATGTCATGATCATAAAAGGGACAAGCATGGGAAGATTGAGTGATGACCTGAGGTCGATCAGGCAGCCGCTATGTATGGGAAAACATGTGGGCAGAAGCTGTCTGATGTGGGGAATTACTTAGGACTTGACAGATAGTAGTTAATAGATACTGTGATCTCTCTTAGAATAGACTAGCTATAGCCACATGTAGTATTATAAATAGCTGGTCAATTTATAGAGGGAACTCTGTCAAGTTCTCCTCATCTTTAACCTTATACCCTCTGAGGAGGATCCAGGATTGTCCTACAGGTCCTAATAGGTCTAGCTACCCATGTCACTCCCTTACTCTCCAACACCTTCTTTTCCACTCTACTCTGCCTCAGGTTTCTATCCAACCTCACTGACCTCTCCTACTATTCCTCAATTATTGTTAGAGGCAATTCTGTCTCTGCTAGCCTTCTCCAAATATTTCCATTCAATCCTCTTTTGAATTCTTTTATGAGGGGTCTACCCTTATAGCTATTCCCCCTCAATACCTTTTTGAATATTTGGACGTACTCATCGCACATCCATCCCCTCTGCTCTAATAATCTCAGTCTATCCACCTTCCTTGGCTCTTTGTCAAACTCCCCAAACTCCTCTCTCATTTTGGTGAAGAGCTCCTCTACTGTCTCTACCATTAATATCCCCTGCCTCCTTTCTTCCAATATGTTTTCCTTCCCACACTTCTGCCACTCCTCCCTGCACATATGTCTACACCTATGATATCTTTTCTTCCTCACTACTCCCTTTCATCCTTATGCTGATATATAGGTGGCAGGCATTGATGAAGTCTACTACCTTCTCCCTTTCTCCATCAAACAATAGGAGCTTTGCTGCCTCCCTCTGAGTTTGTTCTCTTAACAGTAGTTGCTCAATTGCCATGGTGTGTTGAACAAGGTATTAAAGGATTTGGTCTATTGTCAGACCTCTTTCTTGTTGTGGTTGTGGTTATTGTTATTATTGTTGTTGTTAAGGTTGCTGGCCCCAGGATGATGATTGGTGGGACATGAAGTTATTGTCCTAGGTGGTGTCTTCTTTGTCAGTTATTTCCTCATATGAGGATCAGTCGTTTTCTTCTTCCAAACTAATTTTTATACCTACTGGGAAGTGTGTTTTCTCCCAGCTAGGCACCTACTTTCCTATTGACTACTGCCTTAGTACTAGGGCTATACTATTACTGCAAAGATGTGAACCCCTAAACTAGACAGCTTTTTAAGGGATGACTGTCACTCCTCTGCGTATAGGAACTACAATGAGCTCCCAGCACAAGGTTACTAATTTGAAAGAAAACAAGTACATAAAAAAGCCCACTCAGTTATTAGGTCTGGTCTCAAGATGGGGCCTAAGTTTGGTCCCAACTTATCCACCTCCAGGGTCTAAACTTCCTGGTCAGTCCCCTTAAGCCTAGGGTCCAGCTATGTCATAATAGTTGTTGGTCATGATGACCAGCGTTGTAATGAAACGACAGGCAAGCTAGGACATCCGTGGTGGCAGATTATTTTATTTCTTTTTCATTTTCTTTCATTATGTAATAATTTGAAGTGCGTGGGACATTATGGCTCAAAAGGAGTCCGCAGGATAATTCGAGTAGGTAAATACTAGTAAATACCAATTCGCGTATAAGTAGCTAAACCAATTAGCGAGGACTCTAACGAGTTCTCTTTGTCAACTCTGATAAAGAGTGTGCGCTTAAGTTAACCCTAGCTTGAGTCCACTACAAGCATACTGAGGGCAATGATAGAGTAAAGAAGAACGGGTGCATAGGGTTCATGAAGAATGGTATGGAGTATGGGTATTGAGTTCTAATGTAATAACAAGGTGGGTTGAGATGACTTTCTTATCACACTCAATGTTTATGAAAGAATAAAGAGAACTCAATGGAGCTCTTCTATGAATTGCTCTACCTACTTATGCACAAATGTTATTTGTCTATGTATATGCTTAAGTAATTTCCTGCAATCCTTTCAGAAGGTTCTATTATGTGACCCTTATCTTATCTGATCTTATCTTCTATTTTATTTTTAGCATCCCTTGTCTAATCCATCAGAAAAGAGTTTCCATTTTTCCCATCCTTCTAGTCATATAATTTTAGGAGAAGATAGAGTTCCAGAGTAAAGGGTGTGAAATAACGGGGGTAGAAGCAGATAACATGCATACAGTGAAGGGAACTGGTGGTGCATGAGGCAGTGGAGGATAGTATGAACAAAGTGGGTGCATATGAGTAGATTAAGTCACTTGTGCTTGCAAAACTGGTGATTGAGTTGGAGTTGGCTATGAAGTGGATTCTTTGGAAGATACCTGAACTTTGGATCTGCAGTTAGTGCTTGGTGCTATGGTAATGATTTGCAGGTTGTAGGGGCTGGGAACCATCTAGAAACTCAAGTCAATGCTTGCAAAGTAGCGTGTTTGATCTAATTATGTGCAGTACTTCTAGGCACCTCACATCTCACAGTCAGAGGGCAAGTGAGAAGAGATAGTGTGTCCACACCATTGGCTTCAAAATTGTATACAGCATTTACGAGGTGCACATAAGTGTGACCATGTAACAAGATGTCCATATACACACATAAAAAATTTGGTTAGAGATACTACATAGAAGAATGTTTGGTAAGCCAGACAAGCAAGAATTTGATGACTTGGATCTGTTAGTAGCATTGGAATATCAGCAAGTACAGAACACAGTGGGTCTAAACCTGCAAGGTACATTGATGAACAGATAACAAGTGTAAATAAGAGATAACTATGCAATAGCTGGCAATTAAACTGGCAATGGAAAACTACTCAGTAAATGGTGAACAAAGTGTGAAGAATAAGCAAACAGATATTAATGAATGGCTTCTCATGGGAGAATTCAGGAGCATAGTGTAAATCTTGAGTTTGAGTCTGAGATAAATGTGATTTCTGTAACAATCCCCAGATGTAAGATCACTACATTTTTCATGTGTATTGCTATAAGAAGCTCATTTATCTACTACAACAAGTATCACTTTTAAATCCTCATGATCTATAGTAACAGCTCTGAGGACGGAGCATTTATTACCACCAGAAGATTGCCAGCAAATTATATCATGATGATTGTCTACAAAGGATGCCACCATGACATAATACAGAGTTTTGACCTGCTTGACCATAAAAGGCTAGATAGAGGAAGTCCAGGCAAGGTCATGACATCCAACCCTTATTGATTGATCATTCTAGATACTTTGTTTTCCAGGAACAGAACAAAGTCATTCTTTGATAAGTACCTTGATGTGATATGACTGCCCATGAGGTGTTTGAAACCAAGCACGGGAATAGACATAAATGTACATTGCAATCATTATGTGATATATGCAAAACTTACGAATGTATACTGACCATCACACTTGATTATGTCCCAAATTTGACTATTCTTGTTTTCAATAGACCAATGTATGAAGTACTCTCAATTCAAGCTCAGTGCCATTGTGGAAAATTTCTTATCCATATGTAGAATAGTCTCAGTTCCTGAATAATTTCTCCTAGATCATTATGTCTAGATCAATGATTGGCCCCTCAATCATTGATTGTTGCCTGATCATTTTTGACCCTTAGTCAATTTTTATTTTATCTCAATGCTTAGCTCCTTCATCAGTATTTGAATTTCCTAGTTATATGTCTGTTTTTAATTATACTCATTCATGGCCCTCAAGTGTGTGCCTCAGCAATTCCAATTTTTGTGAGTGAACTCCAGGTTCACCTTTGTTGGCTGCCCTTTTGGAGAAACTAACAAGATACTTGAGTGAACAGGGGACCAAAACATGTTGGTTCATTTCAATGTTAACAGCTTGATCATTGTTATCTTTAGGCTTTTTTCTTTGCCTTTTGGTTTTTACTCAGTCTCTTTAATGAATCTCTAGTATGTTGTATGAAAGCTGTAAGCATGAAGTTGAGAAAAACAAAAGGATAAATGCACATGCCTTCTTTTTATGCTTGTCTCCTTCACCTCTTTCTCATCATCCTCAGCAGCATCACCAGAGTTCCATTGGTATTCTGCTTTCTGCTTGACTTTCCATCTCAACATCACCATCCTTCTCATCTTCACCTTTGATTTATCACCCTCTGTTTCATCAGGATGAGACTTGACTCCAATTTCCCTGTCAGAGTGTTTAAGAAGTACATTTCCATTGGCATTTTCATTCATCTGCTGAGTGTTATGATTCGCTCTGATGCTTATCTTTTTCTTTATTAAATCTAATTAATTAACAACTATACAATAACACGAACATAATGACTACAACGTGGGAATGTCACAATCATAAAAGGGACAAGCATGGGAAAGATCAAGTGATGATCTGAGCTTGATCACATACCTATCAGGCAGCTGCCATGTGTGGAAGAACATGTGAGTAGAAGCTGTCTGACATGGGGAATTATTCAGGACTTGACAGATGGTAGCTAATAGATACCGTGATCTCTCTTAGAATAGCCTTAGCATAGCCACTTGTAATTATATAAATAGCTAGACAATTCATAGAAGGAACTCTGTTGAGTTCTCCTTGTCTTTAACCTCATACCCTCTGAGGGGGATCTGGGATTGTCCTGCAGGTCCTGACACTGAGAGAGCTTGTTCATATCCCCTTTTTTCCTTCCTAGTGAGGACACCTAATAATGTGTTTTGAGAGGACCTGTGGGTAAAATTTGGGTACAGATTGTCCAGCTATAGCCTCACAATTTGAAGGAGCAGGGTCAGAATAAGAGGTTTTATTTAAACCTGGAAGATGGATGTGTAATGTGGAGATATACCTATATCAGCAACAATTGTCTGGGTTGTTCAGGTTTGGAAGAGACAACATCAAATCATGTATTTGGATCAAAACCTAGACATTGATAACATAACCCTCTATTCAATGTCAAGTTGAGTGATTTGCACATCCTACCATATTTAATACTATCTCATGAATCTTAAGTGAGACACTTCTGAATTCTGCCCATGGCTTCTTAGTTTCATTGTATGTCCAGTCTTCTCCCTTGGTTTTTCCACCTCAACACCAGCTTGATTCTCAGAACCAGACTACACTATCAAAGGCACTATTCCTGGGTTGCCAGCAACTGTGGCTAGAAGCTAGTCAAATGCAACACTGAGGTAGTTGAATAATGTGTGATAGTCTTCTTCCTTGGACTCGACGAGTAAGCTGGAGGCATAGAGTTCTAGCTGCATTATATAAAAATATTTATAATAAACATTGTCAAGGTTAGAAAGAAATGCTTTATGAAGATCTCTCTCCCAAGGATCTGCTTTCTTGGAGAAGTGCTTGTGCTCTCTGATAGGAAAATGGGCGTTTGTGAAGATCTGCAGTTGAATTTTCTCTGCCTCTTGCCAATGTACTAGTCCATACACAATCCATAATGCAACCCACATCAGAGATTCCTGATTGTGATTGGAAGTGTATCTGAGGGCATTCCCAGAAATTATAGTAAACCATTTCTAAATCTTGCAAATTCATCATTGCCAAGAGTCAGATGTTTGCAGAAGAGATGATTTTCTTGCCAGAATGTATTTTGAAAGGCATAAAATATGGTGTGCCCTTATCAACCATCAAAAAAATTGTCAAAACGTACTGTTTTGGAATCCTGCCACTTACAATAGCACAACATTTCCAGGCAGTGGGGTAGAAGATAAAGGTAAGAAATATGCATCTATTCAAAATATGCTTCCTGCAATCTCCCTGTTATGAACCGCTAAATTCCCCTAAGGCAATATTTATTTTTCTTTTATTTTTATTTTCTTTTAATTAGGTAATATAGTCGGATCAGTAAACAAGGACAAACAATTAAATGTGTATAAGTAGTGTACGCAATCCAGCGAGGACTCTAACGAGTTCTCTTTGTCAAACTCTAACTTAGAGTGCGAGTGAGGTTAAGGTTACTCAACCAAAGCTTCAGTCGTTACACTAGAACTCGTTAACACATCCAGACACCGATCACCTCAATCCTTGTCTAACTCACTCTCATAATCTCTCTCAGTGTGAGATTGACTCAGATCTCTCCCAACTTCCTCATAGCTGGGCCATAGGCTTAAGTGGACTGACTGGGAAGTTTAGACCCCAGAGGTGGACAGTTAGGACCAAACTCAGGTACTAGCCCAGACCAGACCTTACAATTGAGTGGGCTTTGTAGAATAATTGTGTCCTTTTTGTCATAACAACTTCGTGCTACTGGTCTATTGTGATCAGTCTACGCAGAAGAATAGTGGTCACTCCTTAAGAGGCTACTTAGAGTAGAGATCTTCTCCGTAAAGTGATAGTCTACCCTAGTATTAGGGCAGTAGTCAGTATGGCAGTAGGCACCTGGCTGGGTGAAGATAGTGCGCCCCAGCAGATGTAAAAAGTGAGACAGGTAAAGAATACGACAAATCCCTCAAACAACATATAAAATTCTTTTACAACAACTCGCCCTTCTAAGTATATCACACAATGTCCTTGGAAGTGTACAACCAACTCATGAGCGACATGCTCAACCAAAGGCGTGCCCTTGCCAAGTTAAGGGCAGAATTAGAGGAAAGAGAAGGCAGAATCTGCAGGAAGTGTGGGAGGTTCAGGCACCTCACCCGGAAGTGTAGGAATAGGGAAGAATTGAAGAAGAAAACTGTAGGGGGCAATAAGTTTGAAATGTTGGCAAGTCGTGTAATGCAGTGTGGAGTAAGAGAAGTGAGGAGACAGGAAATAGTCAGGGAGAAGGTGAAATGCTTTGGATGTGGAGAGAAGGAACACAAGAAGTGGGAGTGTCCGAACGTGAGAAAGAGAAAACAAGAGGAAGTGGTACCCCCATGCGAAGTGTGGAAAAAGGTGAAAGAACATAGTGGAGCGAGGGGGCTGCCCCCAAGGGGAGTGGTGATGTGTATGGAGGGGTGGACGACACCCAGAGAGGTCATGACGTTGGTGGAGTATAGAGGATGTAATTATAAGGGGACAAAGACAGAAGAAAACAGGGGACAGAGTTTTCTGGGGAAAGTACAGCTAAGTAACATGTGGTGTGGAGGTTGCAAAGAGGTGTGGAATTGGAGAAATGGAGAAGCGGAAGAGAGAAGAGCAGAGAAAGTAAAGTGTAGCACCTGTGGAGGCAAAGACGCAGTAATAGGGGAAGAAGTAGAAAGGAACGAGAAAGGGGAAATTTTCTGTCCACCCTGTAGGACAGGAAAGAAAGTGCCATGGTGGAATTGGGGTGAAAGTTTGGAACGGACAGTGTCTAGGGCCCAGAAGGGGAGGGCTGGAATTACTGATCCAAGGAGAGTGGCAGAAACTGTCAATCAGAAGGCAGTGCAAAAGGTGGAAGCGAGAGAAGTGAGGCGAACGTTTAAACCTCTAAGGGAGGTGTGGATGAATGTGGGGATTGAAAAGGTGGACACCCATGAGGGAAAAACAGTGAAAGCATTACTGGATAGTGGAGCAACGGGGTTGTTCATGAACAAGAGCTGAACACAAAAGGGAGGATACTGGTTGATTAAATTAAATTGACCTTTACAAGTAAGGAACGTAGATGGCACCGGTAACAGTGGAGGTGCGATAACACATGAGGTAGAAGTGAACATGTTCTACAAAGGACATGTAGAGAGAGTTTGAATGGATGTCTGTGAACTAGGGAAGACAGATGTAATTTTGGGCATGCCGTGGTTGGCAGCACATAATCCAGAGATAGATTGGGAGAAAGGAGAAGTAAGAATGACGAGATGCCCACCATTGTGTGGAAAAGTAGTGAGGATAAAGGGGAAGAAAGAGACAAGAGAAGACGAGAAGAAAATTGTGAGATGGGCTATAGATGAAAAGGAAAATTGGGGAAGAGAGGAGGAAATAGAGGCAGATCATAGGAAAGTGGAGGAAATGGTACCCAAGAGGTTCCATAAGTGGTTGAAAGTGTTCAGGAAGGTGGAGTCAGAAAGAATGCCGGTTAGAAAGGCATGGGATCATGCGATAGATCTCAACGACGATTTCAAAGCAAGCAAAGCGAGAGTGTATCCTCTCTCCAGGAACAAAAAGGAAGAGGTACAGAAATTTGTCAATGAGCATTTGAAAAAGGGATACATCAGACCTTCTAAATTGCCCCAGACGTTGCTGGTGTTCTTTGTGGGCAGGAAAGCGCATGGTTATGGATTATCGTAGGCTTAATAAGCAAACAGTGAAGAACAACTATCCACTACCGTTAATTACAGATCTAGTAGATAGTATGGGGAATAAGAGAGTGTTCACCAAAATGGACCTATGATAGGGATATAATAATGTGCGGATAAAAGAGGGGGATGAGTGGAAAGCGGCTTTTACTACTCATGTAGGGTCGTATGAGCCAGTGGTAATGTTTTTCGGAATGACAAATTCACCTGCCACGTTCCAAGGCATGATGAATGAAATTTTGAGAGACATGGTCAATGAAGGGAAGGTGGTGGTATTTGTGGATGATGTGTTGATAGAAACAGAGACGGAAGAAGGACATGATGAACTGGTGGAAGAAGTGCTGAAGAGGTTAGAAGAGAATGACCTGTATGTAAAACTAGAGAAATGTGCTTGGAAGGTACAGAAAGTGAATTTCCTGGGAGTAGTAATGGGTGAAGGCAAAATTGAGATGGAAGAAGACAAAGTGGCAGGGGTATTAAGCTGGCCTATACCTAAGATGGTCAGAGATGTTAGGAAGTTCTTGGGTGTAGTTAATTATTACAGGCGCTTTATAAAGGACTTTGCCAAGATAGCCTGACCCTTGAACAATCTAACAAGGAAGGAAGAAAAATGGAGGTGGGGAGATGAGCAGCAAAAGGCTTTTGAACAGTTGAAAATGGTTTTCACAAGTCGACCTCTGTTAGTGGCACCCGACCTAGATAAGGAGTTTAGAGTGGAAGCTGATGCTTCTAACTTTGCCACAGGAGTAGTGTTATCCATTAAATGTGAAGATAACAAGTGGAGACCAGTTGCCTACATTTCTAAATCATTAAATGAGACCAAGCGAAACTACAAGATACATGACAAAGAAATGTTGGCAATAATATGCTGTTTAGAGGCGTGGAGACACTTCCTGGAAGGAACAAGAAGTAAATTCAAAGTATGGACAGATCACAAGAATCTGGAGTATTTTATGAGCAACCAAAATTTAAATCGGCAACAAGCACGATGGGCTCTATACTTGTCCAGATTTGACTTCGTATTGAAACATATTTCAGGAAGCAAGATGGGTAAAGCGGATGGGCTGAGTAGGAGGCCAGACTGGGAAATTGGAATGGAAAAAGATAACGAGGAGCAGATGTTGGTAAAAAAGAAATGGTTAGAAGTGAAAAGGATTAGAATAACAGAAGTGGTTATAGAAGGAGTAGATTTGCTAGACAAAGTACGGAAATGTGAAGCGAGAAATGATGAAGTAGTGAAAGCAGTAGAAGAGATGAAGTGAGCAGGGGTAAAGATGTTAAGAGATGAAGAGTGGCGTCAGGAAGACAGGTTAATATTGAAAGAAGGGAAGGTGTATGTTCCCAAAGACAAGAAGTTAAGAGCAGAAGTGATCAGGCTACATCATGATACACCTGTAGGAGGACATGGAGGACAGTGGAAGATTACAGAATTGGTGACAAGGAATTTCTGGTGGCCAGGGGTCACTAGAGAGGTGAAGTGGTATGTGGAGGGGTGCGATGCCTGTCAGCAAAATAAGAATTGAACACAACCACCAGTGGGAAAGCTAATGCCAAATTCGATTCCAGAGAAAGCTTGGTTGCACATTAGTGCAGACTTCATCACAAAGTTACCTTTAGCACAGGGATATGATACCATTTTAGTAGTAGTAGATAGATTCACAAAAATGGGACATTTTATACCTACTACAGAAAAGACTAGTGCAGAAGGATTAGCACGCTTATTTAGAGATAACATTTGGAAACTACATGGGCTACCAGATAGTATAATCTCTGATAG
>Ga0153957_100444_pt1 | contig 16328 bp, 21 predicted proteins | sample TSFL041MetaG_FD_104745 | JGI IMG/M metagenome (GOLD analysis project Ga0153957, IMG submission 104745) | Attine ant fungus gardens microbial communities from Florida, USA - TSFL041 MetaG | ecosystem: Host-associated > Fungi > Mycelium > Unclassified | place: USA: Florida, Wekiwa Springs... | reverse complement strand
CTCAGACTTAACAACATCTTTTGTTGCTTAAACTACCTTGCTTGAGAACCATCAACTCTTCAATCACAAACCTAGTAAGTGACCATTTGTGATAGTATGGGGGGCTAGGAGAAAGATCGAGACATTGGCAGGAGCATATTTTGGACACTAGTATCTGTCATTTAGTATACAATTTCTTCTCTACCTAGACTACTGACTACAGTTGGGGTTTGGAAGACACACTTACAACATGTGTCGAGGGTGTATAGCTACCTTTACATAGTGCTGCTACGGCCTGCCTACACACTCTATGTAATAAATTGATGATTTAAAAAAAAATAAAAATAAAATTGTAGTCTAGACTCCATGTACAACTCCTATCACAAACTTGTATATATACAAGTATTCTATAATGATTCTATAATGTATTTCCTCAGCTTGTAGATTAACATATCCTTAAAGTCTCTCTTTCATTCCAAAACTCTAATCCAAAATTAGCAACCACATACATGACAGTAGATCATGATGCAACACATAAGTTGAAGCCAAAGTTGTCCCACTCCGTTGTCAACTAACTATTGCTCTGGACTCATAGATTATCATTCTGGATTGGTGGTTATATATTTCTCTTCTTTTGATAGTGTCCCCACAGACAAGCTCTGGACCCTTTAATCCAAACCTCAGAGTAATTCCATTTACTCATAAATTATAGTTTTATTTTATTTCTACTTTGACACTATCATTCTAGACATTGTCTGTAACATGGTGATAATTTAGAGTAGAGAAAGGAAGGTGTTGCAATAAAAAGGACTAATATGGAATGAAAGACTCCTTGACTCCATCTGATTTATCTTTACATTGTGTCACAAAAAAGTGACTACTAAATAGTGCCATGGAAGTATAACAAAATACTTGTTCAGTGAACTGCATAAATAGCTGGACCCTCGTTAGCAAGTAGGCTTGCTAACATTGCTCTTTTGGTGGAATGGTAAATCATACAGTATGTGACTACTGGTCCATAGCACAACTGTGACACATTGCAAGCCCACACACTAAGTTATCTCTTTCTGAGTGTTCTCAAATTTGAGGTTTTACTCCATATCTCTCTCAAATATCTTTGGACATCTTTGAAGAGTATGACTAAGTCTCATATTCTTCACTTTCAATATAACTCCTTTGAAAACCTTAACTGTGTTGTGGAAGATGAAGTCACAAGATGGTTTGGACTTGGAATAGAGAAGTTTATTCCTTTGCAAACCAGTGAAGTACATAGAACTAACTACCAAGCTTATAATGTTCTTGTACCTTCAGCTAGATCATGATGTCAGCCTGATATTAAACTGGACCCTTTGTGGAGGGGCAAGGAGATATCAAGTGTTGATATGGGCTTAAGGTTGAAACACATGTTCATCTTGTAGTCTATACCATGGTGAAACACCACATCAGTTGTGAGGACTGTTTTGGTCTGTAATTTATATTTTAAACCTCCATTTCATGTCTGCAAAGGTACTCCAGTCTTATTACCTACTTATACTCTCTGTCATAGTACATGAAAGCTGTCAACTCTGTAGTGATGCCTGAGGACTTTACTTTGCTATAGTCTAGAGTCTTAACATGGATGCAACAGTCCAGGGAGAGTGAAGGACTCCATGACTCCACCTGATCCATCTCTACATTATGAGCCTGCCTGTTGTTAAGCTGATTATCTGATAGCTGAGCTCCAGGAATGAAGGGAATGGTAGCTTATCCATTTCACACCTCAGCCATCCACACCTACTGTGACAACTGAGAATTAACAAAAGTCTCCAGCCTCCCCCTTGCTAACAGATGTCCATGGACTCTGCTGGTTGATACTACTACAATCATTTACAATCTTGTGCGAGGGTGCAGTCAATTAATTGTCCGTCTAAGATACTCTTTGCATAAATTACAAGTGCACTACCTCGGGATGACGGAGTCCGCGTTCTTGATACCGACTTCATCATCGTTCGTACTTCCCTCTGTTTCGTTATCTGAGCCTGAGCTGCCCTCTGCACTTTCATTTTCCTCGCTACTGTCGTCATCCTCATCGTGATGTACTTCGTCCTGATCTTGCTCTTCTTTCCCGCTTTCGTCGCTTTCCTCTTCTTGAGAGTCTATAGCGTCCGCGTAAAAACTCTCCAAATCCTGTGCAAAAACACCTTTAGTGTTCTCCTGCCTCGAATTGGGCCTCGAAGCTGACATAGGAGTCAGAGTGACAGGTATAGTCATACGTTGACTAGTCGATGAAATAGCCATCACTGCCGGTGAGATGGGCTTATCATCCTCTGAATCCCTCAAAGAAGGTTCAACACCTTTTTCCAGCCAATCGGGGAGCAAGCTGTCCATTCGCACGGGCTTGCCAAGAACCACACTAAGAGAGCCGATAAGGGCATATCCATCCTCTGAAAGACGTCGAGTCAATGGATCTGAGATACGATCATTGATATTATTTACCAAAGCGACCACTTTGCTCCACAATTACTCCAGCTTTTCCTTCAAAAAGTACTAGCAGAACTTGTTCCCGCCTCAAGACAACACCATCCCTCTCTTCCTGAGACCCGGAAAAACTTGGCAGCACGCCAGACAGCAGAGAGCTAAGCATCTTCGCGCGGTCTCTTATGTCGTAGCTGGTATCGTAACGAGCCAAAGAGAACACATACTGCGAAAGAAGAATAAGGGTTCGGTCTGCAGGAGATAGTATAAGCAATTTGGCTGCGAGGGTGACAATTTGGAGTTTGACAAGTACAGCCTGATGAAATAAGTATACAGTAGACATGATTTGGTAGTACCACACCTCTTGTCCAAAGGTTCTGGCAGTTTTTCGAAGTACATCAGGCGCCCATTCTGAGATCCCTTCAGGGCCCGAAGTTGGATTATTTGATGCAGCATATTGTCCGACAAGCCAGATAATACACGCTCTTGCATGCATATTCTTTATCTCATCTATTTTTCTGGAAAGGTGGGCGATGATTGAGAGGGACGTTTCACGAGAAGAGCTGGTCATTCCTTGCACAGTGGAGGACAGCTGATTTTGGACAAGGTTTTTGAGCACCATGACTGCTGGATTCGTAACGCTGTCTGTGACGACGGACGTCAATACCAATGCTTGCGCCAGGCAGTCTACCTTACCGTTTCCACTCTGAATCATGCGAATCAAAGCTGTCAGGCATTGTTGTGTTGATTCGGGGATAGCAGTTGCGCAGCACCCAATTGCATGAAGGGAGTCATTCACTATACTATCATGGATGTCATCTGAATAATCCTACACAGCCAATTAGCTCGGAAGATAGGGTTCTAGGACTTCGCACGATGAACTCCCTCAGGATTGCACCATAATTGTCCAGGTTCAGGATTCTGAGTAATAGCCGAATCTTGTCACGCTTTGCCTTGTGAGTGTCACTCGTTTTGAGAAAAAAACGAGTATGGTAAGCGGATAATAGTTCCTGAACCAAAAAAATCAGTTTTTGTGCTGTAAAAAAGTTGTGGCCTACCGGTGATTTCTGGGCAACTATTAATAAGTAGACAAGCACGATGCTTTCTACCTCCTTGGAACTATGCAGAAGCCTCAGGAGCGGCTGGACAATCTTCTGTAAATACACTGGTGGTCCTGCATAGAAGATTACCCTTGCTGCTGCCATAACTGACTGGCAGAAATCCGTCAAAAACCTATGACTAAAAAGGAGAAGACTTACAGCGGGGTTGCAGCTCATCAAGATAGGTTCAACCGAAGACAACAGTAACATTACATCTGGATCCAGCTCATCTCTAGTAGGCCTAGGCAGCATCGTTCTGGCATATCTCAATAAAAGATTCATCAAATCAACTTGACCCCATTCATCGGCGTCTGGGAGCATTCTGCATAATCTACGATATTGCTGGTGTAACAGGTCGAGCCGAGTTGGGCATACTGCATCAAAGGCAACTGCAACACTGCCAATAGCCAGGGGTGATCGTTCTTTCAACATACTAGCGATTATTTGGATAAGAGATGATAAGTGACTAGAATCAAGTCTATAGATTGTTCAAATACTGAGATCTAGTCAAAAGGATATCAACTCTCACTCATTGCATCGAGGTATTGCTAGTCCCGCAGTCTTCCTGACATACGGACTTACATCTGCCGCACACCTCTTGATAGCAAGCACAACAATGTTCCCTATCATTGGTACCCTGATTCCGCTCAGGACCCTTAACGCCATAGCACGAATGAGAGGGTTGCTGTCCGTAAGATCTTTTTGAAATGTGTTGATCGATAGTAATGCTAGATCTGGTTCTTTCTCTGCATAGCGAAGAAGATAAATATACACCAGCTTCCTGATTTCAAGATTCTGTGAAGCAACGTTCTTTACAACCTGGGCAAAATACTCTGAAACGTTGCGCCCCTTGGAAATCAGCTGAGCACAAGATCAGATATTCCTGTCACAAGAAGTAGAAGAGATGGCGCACAGCAATGAGTCTTTTCATTGCATCCAGTTTCTCTCTGTCGCTATTTGAATCCAGTTGTTTGCGAATGTTCTTAGCTCGATCATCGAGGTTGTCTAGGTAGGCAGCGCTAACCCCACGGGTCAGGGCGAGATCCCGCGTATGTTCAGAGAAAGACTCTTGCAGCCGCATTCCAAACCTGGTAGCATTTTCAGTAATAGCGTTCAGGTATTGTTGACCAGACATGAAGGGACAAAAGTTGACGGTCATCATTACGTCACAATGCTGACTTCAGCATCACTTCAGCATCACGTCGAATAACCAAGCCTACAGGTGCATACAATACAAGGGTTGGGTGGATAAAATCAACGACCCTTAATCGGAAAAGAACTTTTTTGGCCAGATAGCAGCTAAAGAGCAAAGGATACTAGGACAATCTCTGTATCCTGAATCTCAAATCCTTGACTTAAATTGACTTGTTCCGTCTTCATACTACCACGAACCTTCCCGTCACTAGTTTCGTACGTTTGACCGCCCCAAGTCAAATCAGCCGTGTCGTCAGCGTGCCTGAAAACATCTTTCAGTGCTAGTTCCCCAAGATAATAGCCCTCACTGACTTGATGGCTAATCGCTTCAAAGTTGCTGAACCGACAGAACCATTCACAAGAGTCAAATCAATATGGGTTTGGCCTCGTGAGGAACTAGTTGATAAGAATGCGTGCAGGTTGATGAAGACTGCACGAGCCAAACGCGACTTTTCATAAAACGCATATCCTGTAATGCTGGAATCGGTGATCGTGAGTTCAACCATGTGGGTATTTCCACTTTTACCAATAGCCTCCGCTGCAATTATAGCTGCGTAATACTGTGGTTGAACATGCGGTGGCAGTGGGTTGGGCAATGGAGTACCATCGACAGTGGATCTCGTCAAGGTCGAGGGCTGAATCTATCGATCGGCGTCGACTTCTGGATAACTGTATGCTTCATATAATATTCACTTACAAAATTGTACTTGAAGCCGATACCCTCATGGAAGAAAATCCTCGTTACAGGAACTTGAGTCCTGAGGTGTATCAGTTTCAGAAACGAAATGTCCTTTGACTTGAGACTCACGCGAATAGTGCATAATCTAAGGACCACAAAGCAGCTCCTGCTGTGTTGCTGACACCAGGAGTTCCCTTTTCACGATGAGTTAAGTTTCAGGGAAAACATGAGGACTTACGTGGCACGAAAAACTATTGGTTTCACCTAAGACATAGTCAATTCCGTTCTGGAGCACCGCCTGTGCATCAGGTGAAAAGATGGTGAGGTTCCCTCTGATCGACGCTTTGGTCATAAGACCTTGGAGGAGCGCCCCATTCCCTGAACAGAAGCTCCCACTATAGTGGTGTTGCGAAATGCTAGAATGGATAGTAAGCACCGAAAAACGTACTAGGGTTGGATCTTACGTGGAAATGAAATCGCCAGCCGGGTTGCTCAAGATTCCTTCATTGATAATAGCTTGTGGTGAGAACCCCGAGGTGGTATGTGAAGAACCCGCAAATGATGCTCCCCATAACTTGGTACTAGAGCTTGACGAGATACCGACAGCTGCTGATATATTTGCGGCGAATACGGTCCATCTGTTGGTCGGGCGCCTCAATTTATACTATGAGCTAAGAAGGAGCCACTCACTCATTCACGTATTGGGTTGACGTATAGTTTCCAGGTCTGTGACCGTTACCGGGGTAGAGATCCGGCTCGTTTCCAATCTCAATAGCATCAAGTACTATCCCTCTGTCTTTGATCACGGGGGAGTCAAAGGCTTCAACCATTGCTCTGGCCTCCATGAAGGCAGCAGTCAGATTGTTCTGACCAAAATTGATACCCCAAACAACATGTGTATCTATGAACATGTCAAGCTATTTGTATATTTGCGGCATCACCGAATGACGGGGAAAGGACGAAGGACATACTGGGCAATAAGAAGCGAGCTGATCTGTAGTAGGGTTCACCAACGACCACCTTTGTAGCCTCAGGGTAAGGCACTGTGGTGGTGGGATCAGGAAACACCACCTGTGGGTTCTACTCGCGAAGTATCGATGACTGATTCATCCTATATATTCGGGGACGCACTATGACATTAGGGTTAAAATTGGTATTGTCTTGGCTATTACCCCCAATACGAATGTAAGGGGGTTCACCGGACAAATCCTCAAGATTCTCGAGCACATTTATGAAAAACTGATTTTCATTATCAAATCCAACCCAGTCGGTCCACCGGTCCTGCTCAATCGAAAGCCCAATCAAAGATGGCGCAACTTGGGTTACTGCAGTCGGTGCAGTGACTGACACTGTGATGTTGATACTCGATGTCTGGGCGACCAAAGCCAGGATAAAAGAGAACGCGACATGAAGGAAACCCATGTGAAGCCTGGAAGCTGAAGGGAATGAAGCACTCATGAAAGAACTTCAGCATTTAACTCGGTCCAGTACGATCCAAAGATACGGCGACAAGTAAGATAATGTCAGAACTGACCAATCAAGGACGTGTTGTAGTTTCATGGAAGCTGTGAAAATTGTGTCTCGTTTCATTGATTTTGCATCGCGAAGAGCCGAATTGATGCGAGTTACTCCCAGTGAGAATAGTACAGCAGTGTCGAGGTTACTTCGTGTGTCACTGCCAATATGCATACTACTCTCTAATCAGGTGACAGAACCCATGCTCTCGAGAAATGAGAAGTGGCAATTCTGTACAATGGTACTCCCACTGGCATGAGAAAAAACCACTAGCCAAGAAGTTCGCCCAAGATAGCTCGAGAGATAAATGAAGCAGATGTCTGACTAGAATTTATTAGCGGATCCCCGTACAGTCCTGACCCGGTATCCTTAGAAGTTTTCTATCTACTACGATACGTGGCTAGTTTTTCAGAATCCAGAGGATGATCCAAAAACTCAGACATTCTTCTAAGTTGTGTGAGCTGAGCGCAGGAAGAGCGCAAGAAGCTACTTTTGGATATCACATACGGTTACTAAATATGGTACGATAGGAACGAAACCGCCTTCGACACATTCTCGAAGTTGGCATTATCATGCGCCTCAGTGCTATTCCCAGTCTTCCTCCTGAGGTTGTCGCGTCTCTCGAAAATCAAGGAATAAAAACAGAAGCCGATCTTCTTTCCCTTGCTGAAGTCGATATCATACGCAAATTACCTCAAAGCACCCTCGGCCAAATCAGTCTTCATCGAACTGTAGTTGCCAGGGCATCATCAGCCGTCGGCCTTTCTGCCCGCTGTCTCCTGGATCTTGTGCCTGTAAACTCATCAAGCAAGAAGACCGGACTGGAGTCCACTAAGTCATTGGAGCCAGTATTGCCCTGTCTGGTCCCCCATACTGGTCGGGTTCTTGAAGTCTCGGGTCGTACAAGTTCGGTGGAAACGGTATAGTACAAGGCTGTCCGGAAATGTGGCTGCTAAACCTAATCTCTTTGGGGAGTTCATGCTGAATATTGTCATGGCTAATTTGTCCAGTGACACCAACATGACTGCTTATTGGGTTGATACTGCTAGTGGGCTCCTAGCGGACAAAGCATCGGATATTGCATCACAGTTGATAGAAGGAGTTCGTCTCTCAACTTGATTACAATGGAGGTTTCACTCACCCTTGTATCAGGATGCCCAGGATTGTCTCGAGAGAATCCGGTGGTCTCTGATCCTTGAAGTTGAACAAATTTTCGACTTACTCGAAGAAGTCTCTGCTGCTGTCAAGGTACTATTCATTCCTTCGGGTGTTTTTTCTCAGATTCACCTGGTCTAAACTTGAGGACGGACCCAAAAGCATCGGTTACCTAGTGATTGATAAGATCACTTGCCTCCTTGGACCTCTTTTAACACCAATGTCTTCCCAAGGCCACATCCTGATGACAGAGGTGATGCACCAACTAAGAACTATCGCAAAAATGCACTCAATTACAGTTCTGGTACGCTGCCAGTTTTTAACCGTAACGATTTGAAAGGCTTATTATACCTCCAGGTTGTAAACGATCCTTCCAATCAATCGTTGCTGCACGGCCTTAAAACTCCGGCCCTTGGACCAACTTTCACCTTTCTAACGGACGCAACGATCTGGATATCGATGGATCTTCGACGACAACAATCATCCCATGACTTGCAAGATGACTGCACACTTCATTGTATAGAAGTACTGAGGGCGAGTTTCATGGTGAGCCTCTTCAATATCTCAAGATACTCTCTTGAACCCAAAATGTTAGGGTTCGAATACTTTTGGAACCTTCATTCTGAAGTCCGGCTCATATCTACAGCTGTAATCACTTTATCTTAACATGGGAGTTTCGCTACCATTGGATTGATCGTGCACAGTGCATATCCATGAAAGTTTCTTTTCAGGTTAGGTAGCCCACACTGTAACCAGGGTCACGTTACTTCATCATCGCGCCATCTTGGCGTTTCCTCACACCAAATGCTTCTTAGATGTGCACGAGAAACGACATAGCGGCCCCGTGGAAACAAGATCGTTCGTCAATATATAAAGAATAGTCGTGAGCTATTGTCAGTTATACAGAGTTGCAATTTTACGTTATGGCCCCCGTTGTAGCTAATGTTCAAACTCACTTGGAGCCTTCACAACTCTTTAACCCTTTTTATTCCCCTTCTATTGGTGATGATGGAGATCAAACTTATGCCCATGCTCAGTTCAAGGTGAGCCTCTGTGCCACTTGTCAGTTGTATCTGACTGAGCATCAATCAGCCATACTTTCCTGATGTTACTTGGGAACCTCTGACAGAATTGGCCATTGAAGACCGAGGTCTCCATGCTGACCCGTCAAAGAAACACCTTCTCGGAGCTGCGTCTCGGGTGAAGCATCTAACCCCGGCCATTGGGACAGAACTGGAAGGTATTGATCTGCGGCAACTAACGCCTCAGCAGAAGGATGAACTGTGAGGTCAACTGTACATTCCTACCGACATGTAATAATTAGAATGCCAGTGCACTTCTGGTTGCAGAACGAGGGGTAGTCTGTAAGTTTAGACCTTGGGTTTGAATCTACACTGACCCAACCCCCCATAGTCTTCCGTGAACAGGAGATCAACATTCACCAACAGTTGGAGCTCGCTCAACACTTTGGACCCCTTCATAAACATGCCACTACCCCTATTCCCAAAAATGGTTTAGAAGAAGTCCACGGTCAGTCGGAATCTCTCCTCTTTAGCTCAAGTCAATTGAATATCTGCTTAGTTGTGTATAATGACGCTTCTCGCCGTCCAGATGTCTCAGCTTTCTCAAAGCTAGAGCTTTGGCACTCGGATGTAAGGCTTCATGATCGATTCCCTCCCTCGTTCTCATTGGCAAAAAGGTCACATATGAAATCCAACCCCCCAGCACAACGTCCTTGAAGGTACTGACCGGGCCGGAGACTGGTGGAGACACTTTATGGAGCTCTGGGTTAGTTTTTATTGTATATACTCTGAATTAAATTTCTCTAACTATATCTGGAGTTATGCTCTGTATTCTTCACTAAGCTCTGGATTTCAAAAGTATCTTGAGGGCTTGTCTGCCCTTCATTCTGCGGTTGCTCAGGCTGAAGGAGCCAGGGCTGCTGGACTCACTGTCCGAAGGAAAGAAATTGAAACTGTTCATCCTGTTGTCAGGGTTCATCCTGCGACGGGCTGGAAGAGTGTTTATGTAAATCCGGGTACGAGGCATATTCTTTTGGATGTGATACCTGCTTGGCTCATCGAATGATAGGTTTCACAAGGCGCATCCTTGGTGTTCCCAAGGCGGAATCGGATGCCATCCTATCATTCCTTTTCCACCAGATTAGTGAGAACCCGGATCACCAGGTTCGATTCAAGTGGGAAACAAATTCAATTGCTATATGGGATAACCGAGTAGGCCTGGTAGTTCCACTGAGCTATTTGAGAATGGACTCAATGTTCACTTCTAGGTTGTCACTCATTCCGCAACTTTCGATTTCTGGCCTGCAACTAGACATGCTCTCCGCGCGACTCCTCACGGGGAGAGGCCCTTATCCGTTGAACAATACGAGGAAAAAACAGGAAAGATTGCGAAAGATCGACAGATTGAGATATGGAAAGACCAAGGTATAGACATCGCCGCTCTCCAGAATGGAACCAACAGTTTGCAAAAGAAGCGGGGTTATAATGATTAGTGATATCTATTATGCTGTGTCTTTCCTGTCAAGTTCTCTTTGGATTCAAAATCCAATCATTGAGGCCCCATGTACATTTCAAATGAATTCTATTATCAACTAGAGTACGCCTGATTTTAGATAACCACCACCAGTCCTTTTTGGCTGAGTTGAGTTTCGAGAGTTGAAGTAAATTAGAGTTCCACCAAAGCATATTCAGGTTTGATGGGACTTCCAGTAGTCGTCGAAAGGCCAGCTGATATATTATGTACTAGGCCGACAAACTCTGGGGGCCTCATACCAGTACATGGAGAAGGAAGGAAAGACTTGATTGGTACAACGAACAGTATCAGATCCTTCCAGTATCCCATATCCGTACTGAAGATGAAAATCTGAAAATTTCATCATCTTAGGTCCCTCTTGAAGTCATTGTTGTCTATGATTACGCAAGAGTGACCAATTATTGCATCATATCAACAAGACTGATTCTGAAACTGTCAGTTGGTTGACGGTTTTCAGCTAGATGTGTGAGTTATCAAGTAGCCTCATGCGGTGCGTAATGTATCAATCTATTTATTCAATTTCCAGATACCATCTCGACATACAACCACTCCTTCCCTCCTCGCAGCTTCCAGAAAGGTATGGAGCTGATCAACAGTTTGATCATACCCTGGAGCAAAACGGAGCATGGACTGAATTCTATCGAGAGGAAGCCCGCCGAGGTTGGTGAGCATTCCTTCAATAAACTAGGTAACAAGACGCATTGAGTATATCTGCAGAGGATGAGGTGAGTACAGACCTTCCAGTACATCCGCATTTGCTCAGTCTGTTGCTGTTGTGCACTTGCAACAGGAGGGATACTGGATTCCTGTGTGTGAGCTTGAGCAGCCACAGCTGTCGTAACTGTCAGACACCTGAAAAGGAAGATGCATTTTTTGAGCTCGCCTTGTCGTGTCTTTCCCTCTTTCTGTTCGGTATCACAAGCTCCACTCCGTTCGTCGAGAGCTTCGATGACTTTAAACAATGGCGTCCCTCCTTCCCCTTCTATCTCTTCCATTACTTCCAAATCAATCCATGTCAATAAAGCTTTCAGGACTGATCCTTTGTCAACCCCGCCTACACCTTCTCTCAACTCATCCAGTGTCCAAAATTCCTTCTCATTACGTGTCTCCTCCTTACCATCAGGTGCGAGGGAGGAAGATGAAAAAAGTTCAATCAAGGCAGCTTCTAGTGGTGGAACAGTCACATCCATTTTGCGATCTTCAAATTCGAGATGAAGTGTGATTGTACCGAGATGCGGTAAAAATCGAAGAGTTTTATCGGGTTTATATCTTGTGAACTGTGATGTGTATTCTTGCTGCAGGTTCAAAAATTGACCAGGCATTGCGAGAGGGTTATTTTCTGCACCATTCGAAGTCGTTGTATTAGTAGCAGAAGATGTCGATGTAGATAATGAAGGCCAGAAGTGGTGTGAAACGATAGTAGGGTGGACGACATTATTCGATGCCTCTTTGGATTGGGCATTGTGTGGAGACGATCTAGGCTGATCAAATTGAGTTTGAATATATGCATCAATACGTCTTGAATCCGTCATATCCCTTAACATAACCTCGCACACACTCAACGCCGGCTCGCCAAATCTCACCTTCAATATTTCAATATTACGGCGCTCTTTTTCTATACTTTCAGTGGTCTCATTGAGGTTGTCGGATGTGGAGTGAATGGGGATGGACAATAGACGTTGAGCCAGGAGAACTTGAAGTTCTTTGACAAAGAGATCTTGAGAGTCGTAGATTGACACAAGAGTGGACAAAACATCGCCAGGTTTATTCGCCCTGAATTCTGGCCCAGCATCGAGGGGTTCTGGATTCCAATTGGGATCAGAATAATCGTCAACCCTCGTAGCAGGATTCACGAGTAATTGCCCTGCCCGTCCCCCTTCTCCAATACCGCCTGAAGAGCCAGGCGGGTCTAACGTGTCATCAATGAGAGAATCAGGCGAATCGGAGTCGTCACCGACTAGATTAGCGACAATGCAGCGAATTGTGTCAGGTCTATCGCGGAGATATCGACGGATAGGATCTGCTACTTTGAAAAGGAGGACGCCTGGGGGATCGACGAGCCTTAGACACTTGATAGTTGCAACATACTGGGTAAGAATCAATTTGGTGTCTGCACCTGGATGAAGAAGTCGTTTATGATTACTGGTTTAAGCATTAAATGTTATGACTGGATAGGACATAGAGCCAGACTCACGCTGTGCGCAGTGCTTGAACAAGAGAAGGTCGTTGATCGACACGCTGCAGACACTCTCGTAAGTCTCGGAGGGCCCCAACTGAATCAGGAAAGTCGATGATGATATCCCAGATTTCGCGGGTGCGGAGGTCACAAAGAATTTTACTCATATGAAATTCGAAACGCGAGCCCACGCCATGGAGCATTGAACGTGCCTCATCAGCTATGAAAGGGTCTCAACAGAAGGGTCAAATCGAAAGAGGTTTGGACATACCGTTGGTGGCACCGCGTGCATAAATCAACACCATCCAGGGAACAAACTTTTCAGCCATCCAACTGTGTAGTTCGCTGAGGATTGGTCTACTCCATTCACCTGCATAAGTCTCAAGAACGTGTTGCTCAATAAACTCATAGCCGACAGTCGCAATAATCGTCTCGTACCGATCGATCAGACCTAATTTCTCGAATGCTTGCCACAGAGGTGCATTTGAATCGTTTGTATCGGGAAGTGATCCAGTGGATCCAGTACCATGCGGTGATGTAGATGCAGCAAGAGTAGATGCAACAAGCACCTTGAATCCATGATCAAAATGGGGCGGAACAATGGAAAAAAGATGAGTCTGGAATGAAAGGGCAAATGCGGAGTACATGGTCATCCCTAACCTACAAATATCAGCGCAAACATATTGAACAATTCAAATCGAACGCGTACTCGGGGAACGGAGCCCAGTGTTTCAACCATGCTGCCAACCGCAGTATGAGATCCTGCATGATTTGAGGATCCTCTTCGGCGTCAAAGCGTGTCATGTAGTCCTGTACATCTCTCTCAACGAGGTAAAATTGCTTCTTTACGTTTTCAAGAAATGTTTCGAGGAAAAAAGGGAGGCGTCTGCCAGCGTTGACGACCAAAAATGCTGTCCGGGCAGCAATCATATCAATTTCTTTGGGCTCATCGAGCCTGCGAGGATGGAGAACACTGAGGGCTGTACCCCAAGCTTCACTGAATGTGACGAGACCCGATATTCCTCGTTCATTTCTATTGAGACGGGAGAAAGATTCTTGCCACCGAGCGGCAACTTGATGGCGGAGAGCATCTGAGGCCATGCTGACTAAGCAATGGGACTGATCTCCGGACTCGGCAGGGTATTGGTGAATCTATAACTATTAGCCTATCTTTCAGATCCAGCACCTCACTGATCGCTCAGATTTCCAGAGCGACACTTCGAATCAAGCACCAGGTTCAGAACTAGATGATCGGATGAGCTTGATCGTATACTTACACCCAGAAACCTTCACAATAATTCCCCTCTGTACAGCACTGACCGTTCATTTATCGACCAACGAGAGGATGACGTGTCTCCAAGCTTGGCGAATTTCAAGGCCCTTGTGTTTTGTAAAAGGAAGTCCTTCACAGACCATCCCATACACCTAGAGGCTCAGTCTTTGCTGAACAGATCTTCCAAGATCAATGATGTCTATTTTTATAATTGACGTTACAAAGTATATACAGCCAACGTGGGAATACCTATTCGCAATCAAGATTGATGACAATACTACAATTGATTGCTTGCTGTCCCTGGATGTCTGCTTATCGTAAAAGTCCGGTACCAGGACTGACCAAATCGGACATTCAACGCCTACTAGAGACGAATCCTAGAATAACATATATTACGATTGATCGGCATCTAGGAAGAGTGCAACTTTGGAGATATCTTTCACGATGACGTGAATAACAAAGATTGCAATCGACGGTCCATTGGTCCAAAAAACATGTCTATCAGTTGAAGAAAAATTGCAGAAGTGAGCAGTCAAATGAAGCAACAAATAAAGGTGATGCACTGTATACCAGAACGAAAATCATAAGCAACAAAAGTGCAAGGCAAACAGGAGGCAAAGATTACAAACACGTAGGTTACACTAACGAGATGAGGCTTGAGGAGCTGAAACATGCTGAGACGATCTCAAAAATGATTGGTGCTGAAAATGCTCCTGAGGATAAACACGCCCATGTGCAGATATAGACACGGAAGGTGGTGGGTGTGATTGTGGAGCAGATGTAACCCAGGGAGGCACCGGCAGCGAGCTCGACACGGCTTTCACAGGAGGTGGAGGTACTTGAGCGGGCTGGGGAAGAGAGATCGTTCGGTTCGGTTCAGAGGATACTGGATTAGGATCCTGGACCATTACACTCATGAGTTGGAACGATCCCTGATGATGTTGTTGGGAATCAGGCTTCGTGTCCGCCGAAGACAACGGGTCAATGATTACATTTTTGTGTTTGGAACGCGCCTTGTCAGATGACTCGGCGGCTCTCGCAGAGGCGCGCAAAGTTTCCAAGTCAATACGAGGTCCAGTTGGATCGGCTTTTTCGCGCTTGCGCATCAATTTTGCATAATCTAAATATGGCGCTATGAGAACCGTAGGCAATTACGCAATGAAATATGTGCGTACGAAGGCCACAAGCGTTACATAATGTACGTGCCCCATCGGGACCTCTACGCCACTCGGGAGTCTCTCGAATATTGCAGGAATGACATTTTCCGGGAGGAGTGGCCCGCTGCGCAGACCAAATAGCGGAAGATCACAATGATTTACTTTAGATTTAACAGGTTCCGAAAAAATAGCTTACACTTCTCTTCCGGTATTTACTCTTTGCTTGGCCGGAAAGGTTTTGTATCCCTGCTGTGCTAGTGGCGCGCTTGCTACGGATAATTTGCATGTCCTGCTCAGCAGTGGTCTGGGGTTGATCACCTGGAGGGAACTTGAACAAACCAGTCAATTTCAATGCAGACCAAGGGAGACATAAGGTGACATACATCCCCAACCTGATCACTATTAGGGAAATCCTCTTGACCCATATCTTCCCAAGGCCGCTTGGGCGCGCGGTGATCTTCAGCTGACCCATGCAGAGGATCACCGATGTCAGTACATTCATTTTCAGACAAGTGTGTTCTCTCAAAATCCTCTAATAAATGAACTATTTCCTGGGCCTTGTGTGACATATCCTGTAGTTCAGAAGGCGAAGGCTGGTTATGAGACATTGACTGCGGCACAGATGCTAAAGGTGCAAATCAGAAACTACATTCGTTTCAAGAATAGAAACAAACCGTAGTGACTGGCAAATAGATAAAGCGCATTGCAGCATTTGATCATCTGCCCCAATTGGTATCAACACATAATTTGACAAGGAGAATAATTTTACCTCATTCACTGGGTCATTATGTTCTGAGTGCTCCGTTTCCGATGGAGGCGCAGGTGGAGGTGCTGGAGGGTAGTGACTACTGCGAGATTCAACGTTAGGTAGTACTGAAGAAACCCTAGCAAATGACAGCTGTTGTGACAACGGTGGCGGCGGGTGGGGTTGCGTTTGAGGTGGCAGATGTGATGGATGTGACTGGAGATGTTGAGACTGAGGTAGTGGGTGGTGTTGAACATGATGAGGAACTGGTGTTGGCGCCTGAGATTGATGTGGTGGATGATGTTGAGATTGAGGTGTTTGAGGAGGAATCTGAGGTTGAGGAGG